>Ga0315282_10001940_pt1 | contig 38696 bp, 35 predicted proteins | sample YL17G07_20_MG_FD_203693 | JGI IMG/M metagenome (GOLD analysis project Ga0315282, IMG submission 203693) | Sediment microbial communities from Yellowstone Lake, YNP, Wyoming, USA - YL17G07_20 | ecosystem: Environmental > Aquatic > Freshwater > Lake > Sediment | place: USA: Wyoming | collected... | reverse complement strand
AAGCTCGAGCTTCACCTTATAATGCTGGCCTTTTGGAAGCTTCACGAAGGCGCCGGGCGTACAGTACATCCAACACGTCTCACAATCCATGCACATGCCACACGACATGCAGCGCTTTGCCTCCGCCAGCGCCTCGGCGTCGGAGAGTCCGGACTCAATCTCCGTCTCCAGGCCCCGTTGCTCTACAGGAATACGTTCACGCTCATGGCGCGGCGCCTCTTTGTACCAGGCGAGTTTCATTCTCTCGGGTTTCACGGGCGGCGGCAGGTCCGGTTTTCGGAGCTCCTTGCCGCGCAAGCGCGCATCGATCGCCTCGGCCGCGAAACGCCCTTGCGCAATGGCAATCGAGACGAGGCCGAGCTCGACGCTGTCACCGCCCGCGTAGACGCCGTCTGTGCTTGTCACTCCCCAGCCGTCGATCTTCATCCACTCCTTCCCTTCCCGCAGATTCGCAAGACCGCCAAACTCGGGTTCCTGGCCTATGGCGGCGATGACGGCCGTTGCCTCCACTTCGAACTCCGAACCCGGCTTGGGCACGGGACGCGGCCGGCCCGATGCATCCGGCTCTCCCAACTCCATGCGAATACACCTCAATTCAACCGCGAGCCCATCCCTGCGGATGATTTCGACGGGCGCCGCCAGGAACTCGATCCTGACGCCTTCCTCCAGGGCGCCGTCGATCTCCGGCTTGATGGCGAGCATCTCGGCTCGCGTTCGGCGATAGAGAAGCGTTACTTCTGCGCCCAGGCGCCTGCTCACTCTCGCTGCATCGATGGCGGTATCGCCGCCGCCGATAACGACGACCTTGTCGCCAAGCGTCACTGCTTCGCCCGAGTTAATGCGGTTTAGAAATTCGGTGCCGGCGAAGACGTTGCCTGCATCTTCCCCCGGCACGCCGAGCTCCAGCCCCTTATGCGCGCCGATGCCGACGAAGATCGCGTGATACTGCGCGCGCAACTGCTCGATGGCGACATCCCTGCCGACCACCACGTTGCACTTCAGCTCTATGCCCAGCTCAAGAATGCGTGATATCTCCGCGCCCAACACACTGCGCGGCAGCCGGTACGCCGGTATGCCGTAGCGAAGCATCCCGCCCGGGGCGCGGAACGCCTCGAAAATCGTGGCCGGATACCCGCGGCGCGCAAGCTGATAAGCACAGGAGAGACCGGCCGGACCCGCGCCGATGACCGCGATCTTCTCCGCATATCGCTCTTCGGTCAGCATGGAGAGCTTCAGATTTCGCGCTACCCCGAAGTCACCAATAAAACGCTCCAGAGCATTGATGGCTATTGCTCCTTCCTTGGCCTTGCGGGTGCAATTCTCCTCGCAGGGGTGCGGACACACACGCCCGCACACAGCAGGAAAGGGATTTCGCTCGGTGATCATCTTCCAGGCGAGCTCGTAGGCCTGCTCGTCGGTGCGGCCATAGGCCTCGGCCTGAGCGATGGCAGTCAGCCAACCTCTGATGTCAGCGCCGCTGGGACAGCCCCCGAAGCACGGAGGCGTCTTTGGTGTATACCTCGGGCGCAGCGGACTGATCTGAGCACCGACGCTTGCCGCGCCTTTGATGACCGGTTTCTTGACCTCCTTGAACAACCCCATATTTCAATCCCGGGGCTTGCGCCCTGGGCTTTGCAGCTGGACCCTTTCAGGGTCCACGTTAAAATCCTCATCCAAGCGCCATTCGGCCCAGCCGCAAAAGATCCACGGCCACTCGAGCCGCAAGGACCTCCAAGAAATCTCCTTCGCGTTCTTCGCCGCTGATTCGGCAACCGTCAAAATCGAATGTGCATGGAACGCGCGTAAGTCAATCCCGCGTTTTTGAAATCATCGATGTGGTAGCGAGTGAACGGAATCCCGGTCAATTTGAAGAATCTCGGCCAGCCGATTCGGTCGATCCACTCGCCCACGCGTTCGTATTTTCTGGCGTTTCCGGCGTAAATCTTAACGATATTCACCACGGCCTCGACCACTTCCGGCCAGTGCGGCGGATTGTTGGGTAGAAACGGGACGGCAAGTTTCGAGAACCTCGGGGCGCTGCGTGCGTTGCTCACCTTTCCTCCGACCCAGATTGAGAGGCCGTCGTTTTCCGGGTCGTTCATCGTCATTGCCGGGCAGACCGTGTAACAGTTGCCGCAGAACATACACTGCTCTTCGACAACCTCGACGGACTGCTTGCCGTCCGCGGTGGCAGGCCGGATCGCTCCGGTCGGACACGAAGCGATCAGGGTGGGAATCTCGCAGGCCCTCGGCAGCATGTCATGCTGTATCTTCGGCGGCTTACGATGGATGCCGAGGATCGCAATGTCAGAGCAATGCACGGCGCCGCACATGTTGAGGCAGCAGGCGACAGCGATACGCAGCTTGGCGGGCAGATCCTCGTGCGTGAAGCGCTCATACAGCGCATCCATGACGTTCTTGACGATGCCCGATGCATCGGTGGCAGAAGAATGGCAGTGAATCCAGCCCTGCGTGTGAACGACGTTGCTGATGGCGTTGTTCGTCCCCCCGACAGGAAAGCCGGCCTCCAGCAAATCCTTCTCAAGCGGCTCGATGTTCGCCGGATCGTCGAGCAGGAATTCAACGTTGTGGCGGCTGGTGAATCGCAAGTACCCGCCGCAATATTTGTCCGCCAGATCGGCAAAAAACCTGAGGGTTTGGACGCTCAGCAGTCGCGGCGATCCGGCGCGGACCGTGTAGATCCTCTCGCCCGATTCGGCCACGTGGCAGAGAATTCCGGGAGCAACAGACTCGTGATACTTCCACTGCCCGTAGTTTCTCTTGATCACCGGGTGGAGAAACTTCTCGTAGTGCGGCGGGCCGATGTCGGTGATTCTCTTTGCAGGTTGGGTAGCCATCTTGATAGCTCCTCAAAATCGATTGGGCGGCCGGATGCCCTTGCTGTGTGTCGCGCCTCACTTCTCCTGCTCGTCGCCAGTCTGGAAGAAGATGTACGGGTTGTCCCTGGGCGCCGCGATCATTTCGGGCGTGGGATCCAATCCGATTGCATCAAGGAAGTTGGCCATGCCGACGCGCTGGATGAGTTCACCGACTCGCTCGCGGTTCTTGCCGTACTCATCCCAGAACTCCCACACACGGGAGATCAGCTCCTTGATCGTTTCTTCGAGCTCCCCGGCCGGCACAAACGAGATAAGCACGGAGGAGAGGAGCGCACCCTGAACGATGGGAGCCTTCGCCCCGATCAGAAGCGCCGCACCCTTCTCATTGCCGGGCCGCAGCGCCTTGGGCATCACGTTGATGCAGTGCATGCAGCGCACGCACTCACTGTTGTTGATGCTCAGTTTCCTGTCGTCCCAATTCATGCACTTCGTCGGGCAGCGGTCGCAGACGTCCTTTTTGATATCAAGACCGTTGGCGGCATATTCCGCCACGGCCGCGTCGTCCTGCCGGATTTCGTCCTTCCAGATGCCGATGACCGAGAGGTCCGCGCGCGCGATCGAGGCGACGCAGTCGTTCGGGCAGCCGGAGAACTTGATCTTGAATTTGTACGGAAACGGAGGACGGTGCATCTCGTCCTGATAGGCCTGCGTGATGTTGTGGCACGCCCGCATCGTATCGTAGCAGGCCCACTCGCAACGAGCCTGGCCCACACAGCAGGATGGAGTGCGCATCGAGGAACCGGACCCCCCCAGGTCAAACCCGGCAGCAGTCAGCGCTTGAAACGTCGGTTCCAGCTCGTCGGTCCTGGCGCCGAGGAACACGATGTCGCCGGTGGCGCCGTGCATATTGGTCACGCCCGACCCGTGACGCTCCCAAATGTCGCACAGCGTTCGCAAAACATCGCTTGTGTAAAACCAGGCCGAAGGTTGATTGACGCGCAGGGTGTGGAAGTGCGCCACTTTCGGGAACTTCTCCGGCACGTCGCTGTAACGCCCGATGACGCCGCCGCCGTAACCGCGCACGCCCACGATGCCGCCATGCTTCCAGTGGCCCTTCTTTTCTTCGTAGGAAAGCTCCAACTGCCCGAGCAGGTCGCCGCAGACCGGATTGTTCTCGCCGGCTTTCTTGATCTCCCTGACGAAGCTGGGCCAGGGCCCTTTCTCCAGTTCATCCAGAAGCGCGATTTTCTTCTTGTCGTCGTTCGCCATGTGTCATCTCCCATGAACTCGGGCGCGTAAATGTGTAGAATTTAAACGCGATGAAAGCGCAAAACAACACCTTTTCCGGCGTATGAGGCGCGACTCGAAGGCGAGGCTGCCTTGTTGGCCGCTCCCAATCATCCGGGTTGTCCGGCGAGCTTTGCGGCCTGCTCGAGCTTCTGACGCAATCTCACCACTTCTCCGATGACCAGGGTTGCAGGCGGCTTGACGCCTGCTCGCTCGACCTCGTCGGCAATGCTCGCGAGCGTCCCGGTGACCACCATTTCGTCGGGCCAGAACGCCATCTGGATCATGGCTGCAGGTGTTTCCGGACTGCGTCCATGCTCGATCAGCTTTCGGCTGATATCGCGGACGTTGCGCACGCACATCAGAAAAACAAGGCTATCCAGCTTGGTGAGCGCATCCCAATGCAGACGGCCGGGTTCCGCCCTGGCTTCGTGCCCGGTCACGATTGCCACCGATGATGCCGCGTCGCGGTGCGTCACGGCAATGCCGGCTGCCAGGGGAGCAGCCAGCGCGGAGGAAACGCCGGGAACCACCTCGAACGGGATGCCGTGCTCTGCCAGGCATTCGACTTCCTCTCCACCCCGTCCGAACAGGAAGGGATCTCCTCCCTTGAGTCGAACTACCATCTTCCCTTCCCGGGCCTTTTCGACGAGCAGGGCGTGGATCTCATACTGGCGGGATTCATGCCTGCCGACTTGCTTGCCCATGTAAATGCGCTCCGCGGACGGCTTGCAGAGCGAAAGTACTTGTTCCTGAATGAGCCGATCATAGATGACGACATCGGCACTCCCGAGCAGCATGGTAGCCTTGACGGTCAGCAACTTCGGGTCACCAGGACCGGCGCCTACGAGATAGACTTTCCCAGGTTTCATGACAGCCTCTCATCCCGCGCATCGGGACCTAAGCGCATGAAAAGGCCCAACGCCTGAGTTGGTAAATGTCGGGGTCGGAATCGGCATCGGCGTCGCAATCGCTGTCGGCCTCTTTTTCCGAATTGCGATAGCGATCCCGACACCGATTCCCATACCGACTCCTGCTGTTTTTCGATCTGTTTTCAAAGCAGCCTCAAATCCCTCGGCACTCACCCGCACCCGCAGGATCCGGATGTTTCGAGCAATCTTGCCTTCACCTGCCGGCAGACAGATGTCAGGAACTCCACCGAAACCAGCGCAAAGCGCAAGCGAAGGACACGCAGCCCCAGGCAGCCAGAATTGCCAGCCCCAGGGCTTGGGATTGCAGGGATGCTCCTTCCAATATTACGGCTCTGAGCGCGTTGTTGAGCTGGGTCAGAGGCAGGCTTTGAATGAAAGGCTGCAGAGCAGCGGGAAACCTGTCCGCCGAGAAAAATATTCCCGACAACAACCACATCGGCAACTGGACCAGATTCATCAAGCCGGAAACGGTTTCAATGCGCTGAGCACGGCTTGCAACCAGCAGTCCGAGGCCCGAAAAGGAAACAGCGCCCAAAAAACCCAAGGCGAGAATGGCGAAGAGGTTTCCCTTGATCATGATGCCGAAGAAGAGCGCCCCGGCTCCCAACACCACCACGAGCTCGGGAATCATAAACACGAGGCGCGAACCCATCATCGACCAGAGAAAGTCCGCCCTTTTCATGGGCGTCGCCACAAATCGCTTCAGCAGCTTGCGCACCCGCATGTCGACGATCACGAAACCGACACCCCACATTCCGCTGCCCATCAGGTTCATCCCCAGAAGGCCCGGCACGAGAAAGTCGATATATCTCGCTCCCGGTTCCGTCAGATGCTCATCCCGTGTGGCGATGGGATCGTGCCGTCCGGCGGCGCGCTGCAGCAAGTCATCCACGCGCTGCCGGGCCAGAACGCTCTCCGATCGTGTGGGGTCAAACAGAAAGGTTGTCGCCCCATCGGACCTCACAACCAGCGAAGACTTGCCGAGGCGAAGCCGGTTGCGGCATTCGTCGGCAGCGTGGATTTCGACGACCATCCCCGGGCTTCGCCTGAGGACTTGGGCGATCGTCGCAGCAGTCCCGGACTGCTCGACATCCACATAGATCTTCTCAGCCGGCTGGTTGCGGAACGCGATTCCCAGCCCCACCGCAAGCAGCAGCGGGAAGCCGTACACCCAGAAAAGGGCCTCAGGCTCGCGAACGAATTCACGCACCCGTGCCAGCAGCAGCTCATTCAGCGGATGATATTTCTTCATCGCGCAAACGCCTTCCCGTCAGGCGGACGAAGACATCTTCGAGGCTCGCATGGCGGGTAATCAGCCGTGCCAGATCGAGCCCCTCGTGCTGTACCTTTTGCAGCAGCGCGGGGATGGCAACGTGCGGCTCGGTAACGGTGAGGGCCATTCCCGCCGCCTCTTTCCTCACCTCGAGCACCGCAGGCAGCGAGGCGAGCTCCTCCTCGGCAATGCCGGATCCATCGGCCAGCGCAAATTCAACGACATGCTCACCACCCAGGCCGGCGATGAGTTCCGCCGGCGATCCCAACGCGATGACCTCGCCGTGATCGACCACGGCCACACGGTGGCAGAGCCTCTCTGCCTCGTCCATGTAATGCGTCGTAAGGAGGATCGTCCTTCCCTGTTCACCAAGCCTGCGAATGGTATCCCACAAATGACGCCGCGATTGCGGGTCGAGGCCCGTCGTCGGCTCATCGAGAAACAGCAGCTCCGGATCACCGACAAGCGCGCACGCGACGGCCAGGCGCTGGCGCTGCCCGCCTGACAGCTTGCCCACCCAGGATTTGGCTTTCTCGCCGAGACCCAACTCCTTCATCACATCTGCAGGATCATTGCCGGCGCGATAAAAACTCCGAAACAGGACCAGCGTTTCGATTACAGAAAGCTTCTCGGCAAAACGGGTCTCCTGAAGCGAAATGCCAATCCGCTGCCGCAGCTCGTCGTCGTGTTCTCCCCAGCGCATGCCCAAGATCTCCACGTCGCCCGAGCTCGCGTCGAGCAATCCTTCGAGAATCTCGATCGTGGTTGTCTTGCCGGCCCCATTCGGGCCCAGAAGCCCGAAGCACTCACCGGGACGCACTTCGAGATCCAGCCCGTTTACGGCACGGACACTGCCGTTGCGGGTCTTGTACTGCTTATGCAAATCGCGGCACCTGATCGCCGGGCCTAGCCTCGCTTGATGCATCATTACCATCCTGAAACCATCGCAGCCGACAAAACGCTAAGATTGTAAATCATCGCCGCGGGGATGGCAAAGAACCCAGAGAGAGCAAGCCTTGACCGGTCACGGCTGCCGTCCTAGAATCACAGCACCCCTGGCGCCGGTGCGTCTGGCATTCGCAGGATGGAGGTGAAGCGTGGGGACGGTCCCGATTGAGAGTCTGGCCGAAGATATGTTCAGTATGGTGACGGAGTGCGCGGGCAAGAAGAACCTCAAGGCCGGAGATTTGACCAAGGCCATGATCGCCAAACATGGGGCCGAGGCCTGCACCAAAGAGGACTGCAAACAGGCGATTCGGCTGCTCATCGACTCGGGCCGCTGCGTGTACAGCTATCTGGGCGGCTCCTACATTCAACTCCCTCCCAAGGAAGATGCCAACCCGGCGCCCTGAGCCGGGGTCCGAAAGCCACCGTGAACGCTTCCGCCACCAACCCTCGGCTCGTGATCGCCGGCATGTCCGGCGATTCGGGCAAGACTCTGCTGGCGCTGGGCCTTCTCTTCATGTTGCGGGAGCGCGGGCACACAGTCCGCGCCTTCAAGAAGGGGCCCGACTACATCGACGCCGCATGGCTCTCATGGGCCGCCGGCCATCCCGCGCGCAATCTCGACACATATCTCATGGGATTTGACGTGTGCACCTCGTCTTTCTTGCGCTCGGCTTCGGCGAATGGGTTCAACATCATCGAGGGCAATCGCGGACTGTACGACGGCCTGGATGCCCGGGGAACCCACAGCACTGCGGAGCTGGCCAAGAGCCTCGAGGCGCCCGTCCTTCTCATCGTCAACGCCACCAAGGCGACCCGGACTGCGGCTGCTTGGGTTCTTGGGTGCCAGTGGCTCGACCCTCAGGTCCAGATTGGGGGCGTGGTCCTCAACCAGGTGAACGGAACTCGCCATGAGCGTCTAATTCGCGATGCCATCCAGAAGGACTGCGGCATCCCGGTCCTCGGTGCGCTGCCGAGAGCCGCGAGTCAAACGCTGCTGCCGGCGCGCCATCTCGGGCTTGTGACGCCGGACGAGCACCCGCGCATTGGCGATTTAATGAACAACTTGATGGACTTGGTCCAGGATCGGCTCGACCTGGACCGCATCATTGCCCTGTCCAGCCAGGCTCCGGCTCTCCAGAATATCGGGCCTGTTATCTCGGGTCCACCTGTCGCGCACCGCGCGCGCGTGGGATTTCTGAGGGACTCGGCCCTCAGCTTCTACTACCCTGAGAACCTCGAGATTCTAGAAAAGTCGGGCGCATCGCTCGTGCCGATCTCACCTCTAACGGCAACCGAGTTGCCCCGTGATCTGGATGCACTCTACATCGGCGGCGGCTTCCCAGAAACTCATGGTGCGGATCTTTCGGCGAACCGGGGCTTTCTTGAAACACTCAGGAGTGCGGCCCACGCCGGCCTCCCGATCTACGCAGAATGTGGAGGCTTGATGCTGTTGTCGCAGGGCATCCGCTGGAACGCCGCGCGTTTTCCCATGGCGGGAGTGCTTCCATTTGAGGTCGAGGTCTTCCCAACGCCCCAAGGCCACGGATACGTTGAATTGCTTGTGGACCGGCCGAATCCGTTTTTCCGACAAGGTCTGGCGATCCGCGGCCACGAGTTCCATTACTCCCGCATCATCACGGAGAGCGCGTTCGTGGCTACTGCGTGCGAGGTCAAGCGCGGCACGGGATGCGGGCGGGGGCGTGACGGGCTGATCCAGGGCAGCGTGTGGGCCTCCTATACCCACCTTCACGCGCTCGGCACGCCCGAATGGGCAGAGGGCTTGCTGGCGGCAGCGATGGAATACTCCGGTCGGCGCTTGCGCTGATTATTGCGGCAAGGCCCGGCGCGCGGGACAACTGCGAGGCAACTACTCTGAATTTCTTTGTGGTCCTCGCGGCGTTTGTGATTTGATGGAGCGGCGGCCCGTTTTCAGAGTCGATTCGGGCCCCACGCAGGGTACTGATGACAGCTTTTCTGTACGTAGTTATCTATACGGCCGCATTGGCGTTCACAGGCGCGTGCGTTTCCCGCACCATTGCCTACGCGCGGGCCCCCGTTCACCTGCGGTGGGAGCTCTATCCCATCCCGCACGAGGAGCGCGAAAGGGTGAAGCACGGCGGCTCCTATCTTGAGGCTGCCGAATGGTGGACCAAACCGAGACGGACGTCTCTCCTCGGCGAGCTCAAGTTCATGATTCCCGAGATGCTCCTGTTGAAAGGTCTATGGGAGTTTAACCGCAGGTTGTGGTACCGCAGCTTTCCATTTCACTTCGGACTGTACTTATTGATCGGAACCATGGCTCTCCTCGCGATCGGCGCGGCTCTCTCCCTCTTCGCTCCGACTTTGATGGCAGGGCAATTCGGCGAAGGCGTCCGGCTCCTGTACCGCATAACCGGCACAGGCGGATTTGGCCTTGCTATCCTGGGCGCGCTCGCGCTGCTCGCGCACCGGCTTGCCGAACCAAGCCTCAGGACTTACACAACGGCCGGCGATGTCTTCAACCTCGTCTTCTTCGCGGTTGCCCTCGCGCTGCTCGCGGCAGGCGATCTTTCACGCGGCCGCTCGGCGCCCGACATGCTGGCATTCTCCAAGGCGCTCCTCACCTTCGACACGAGCATCCAGCTTCCTAAGCTGCTCGCAGCGGGCCTGCTGCTGTCTGCTTTCCTGGTGGCCTACGTGCCGATGACGCACATGTCGCACTTTATCGCGAAGTTCTTTACGTACCATTTCGTGCGCTGGGACGATGCGCCCAACCGCAGAGGGGAAAAGCTTGAAGTGAAGATCGCCGAGTATCTGACCTATCGGCCGACGTGGTCTGCGGCGCACATCGGCGCCGACGGCCGGAAGACCTGGGCTCAGATCGCCGCCGGCAACCCGACACGGGGGATCAAGGAATGAGCCGGAAGATCAAGCTGGCGGACATGTCGCGCGCCGACGGAAAGCCGCTCGTGCACCTCGAGAACAAGGACCTGATGTCCCTGCCGGGTCCGCTCGCCGGCGCAGCACAGGGCCGGTCATGGGCGCCGCTGTCAGAGCAGATCCGAAATCGATACGAGTGCCTTCTGGACGATACCTGTGCCGTCAACGTACCGCGTCCGAAGACCAGGCAGGAAGAAAATGATCTGATCAGGAAGTTTATCTCCGGGCTGGAGAAGCTTTTTACCAGGGAAGACAACTGGACCTTCCTTCAGCCACTCCTTCTGACGATGGAACACTGTGCTCGCTGCCAGACCTGCTCGAAAGCCTGCCACGTCTTCGAAGGGAGCGGCAACAACGAGATTTATCGACCCACGTACCGCTCCGAAATCCTGCGCCGTCTCTACTTCAAGCACGTGAAAAAGGGCGGGCTGCTGGCAGCCTGGCAGCACGGCGACATAGTCCTCAACTGGCCGCTGATCGCCCGCTTGATCGAACTCTCCTATCGCTGCAACCTGTGCCGCAGGTGCGCGCAGACGTGCCCTATCGGCGCCGACAACGGCCTGGTCGCGCACGAATTGAGAAAGCTCTTCAGCCAGGAGATGGGCATTGCGGCAAAGGAGATCCATAACGACGGCTCGATGCTTCAGCTCAGGGTGGGCTCCTCCACAGGCATGAATCCCGCCGTAGTCAAAGACAACATCGAGTTCATAGACGAGGAAATGACGGAAAGGACCGGCATCCAGGTCAAGACGCCTTGGGACGTGGAAGGCGCCGACCTGCTCCTGATCCACAACGCGGGCGAGATCCTGGCGTGGCCGGAAAATCCGGGCGCCTTCGCCGTCGTCCTGAACGCGGCGGGAATCTCTTGGACCCTATCTTCCGAACTGGCGGGCTATGACTCGGTCAACTATGGAGTCTGGTACGACGACGCGCAGCTCGCCCGCGTCGCCGTCAAGCACGCCGAGGCAGCCAGAAAGCTTCGCGTCAAGAAGATCGTTCTGGGCGAATGCGGGCACGCGCACAAGGCGCTTGCTGTCGTCGCCGACCGGGTGCTCACCGGCGACCTGAACATCCCGCGCGAAAGCTCGATGACGCTTCTGCGCGATATCATCATGGAGGGCCGCATCAAGCTCGATCCCGGCCGCAACGATTTCCCCGTTACGCTGCACGACCCGTGCAACATGGTGCGCCTGATGGGAGTTGTCGAACCCCAGCGTGAGATTGTGCGCAGGATCTGCCCCGGGTTCCGGGAGATGGAACCCCACGGAGTCGACAACTACTGCTGCGGCGGCGGCGGTGGCTTCGCTATCATGAGCAGCAACAATTTCCCCGACTGGCGATTCCACGTGTCCGGCCGCAAGAAACTCCAGCAGATCCTGAACGCATTCGCTGACTGTATGGGCCCTTCAATCCCAAAGTACCTTTGCGCTCCTTGCAGCAACTGCAAGGGGCAGTTCCGGGACATGCTTGCCTACTATGATCTCTGGGAGAAGCACAGGATCCTTTACGGCGGCCTGGTCGAGCTGATCGTCAACGCGATGGAGGGCGTAAAACCCGGCTTCATAGAATGGGAATGGCGTTGACACTCTTCAGCAGAGAAATCTCGTTGTCGGACTCGTCGAGCAGTCTGAGAAGGAGTAAACTTTTGCTCATATGTCGAGTTCGCTGCTGGACAGAGCAACGGCGAGTTGCACCAACCACCGCTGCGAGGAAGCGGTGGATCTGCTGGAAAGGGCCGTCCGCAAGCAACCGGCCAACTCCGAGCTTCTCTATCGCCTCGGCATCTGTTACAGCGGCGGATGCCGGCAAAATTCCCTGACCAACCCGGACCTCGCCGTCGAATATTTGCGTCGTGCCTTGTCGCTGACCGCTTCATCGAAGGATCCGCTCTTCTGCGCCGGCATCCTGGATGCGCTCGGCAATGCTTATGTTTATTCCCGGCACCTGCCCAGGAAAGCCCGCCTCGTGGCGGCGCTGGACTGCCACCGCACAGCTTCGGCTCTCTATAAGAGCCGCAACCAGCTCGACGATTGGGCCCGGGAGGAATACAACCAGGGGAATGCCTGGTGCGAGTTGCCCGAGGAGGAGTATCGCGACAAGTGGCAGCAGGCCATCCTGCACTACGAGCAGGCACTCCAAGTCCGAACCCGTGATAAGAATCCCTTGCGTTACGCCGCTACGCTCCAAAACCTCGGCACCGCTTACCGCCAGCTCAAGTCAGGCGATCAGATAGCCAACGTGCTGAAGGCCGCGGACTGTTACCGCTGCGCCCTTCAGGTCTTCGACCTTTCCGCATTTCCAGCCCAGCATGCGGCACTTTCCAACAACCTGGGCAACGCGTTCCTCACCCTGGCCATGGCTGACGAGAAAATCAAGCGCCGGTGCGCGCGCCGTGCGCTCAAGCACTTGGACCGAGCCTTGCGCGTGCGCACGCGCGCCAAAAATCCGGCTGATTATGCGGTAACCCAGTATAACCGCGGACAAGCGTTTCTGCTGCTGGCAACGGAGGATTCCGACGACGGTTACGTGAAGGCAGCGGCCTGCTTCCAGGAAGCGCATGATTGTTTTTTGCTTTGCGGGCAAGCGAAATCCGCGAAATCCGCGCGCCAGCAAATTCAGCGCATCCGCCTCATGGCCGCAAATCAGCATGCGCGCGCTAACCTCCAAGGAAATGAAGCAGCCGGACAGCGAGATGGGGAACCAGAATGAGGGCCCCGAAGCGCAGCACCCGGCCGCAGGCGCCGACGGCGATGAAGCGCCCGAACCGCAGGCGGACAGCTCCGGAGAGGACGCTTATGACGTAAAACGGTGGAATACCGAGAGCCGAGCTGACAAACACCAGCCACATCGGTTTCAAGGAAGAGCGCTCGAAACGTTCTCTCCATGACATCACGGTTCCGCCGATACGTCCCGACTGCAGCGGAATCACTCCTCGACCCACCCGATACAGTGCACACTTCCCTACCATCTGTCCCGCGCCGGCCAGAAGGGCCACTAGCCAAATGAAGTGGATGCGATCTCAATCAAAATCAGCCTTCGATGGATGAATGCGAAATTCGGTGGGAGAAAGGCTCACGAAAAACAGAAGCGATCGCGGGTTCCGCACTGCTCAGCGGCGGAAGAGCCTGCGGATCTCTGGCCAGAACTCGCGGATTACGCTTATTCCGGTGCCGGACATCAGGGAGAGCGTGCCCAGCCGGACTCCGTCGCCGGTCGCCGTGTAACGGTCCGGATACCATGCCGTGGAGATCATTCCTCCAGATGCACATGGCCATTTCCTCCCGCACAACACTCCGCCCGCGACAAGCTCCCTCGAGGGGCAGGAAGGCCGCTGGTGTGCGGCGATCAGACACCCAACAGGCAGATGCGGCCCTTTGTTCGCCCTCACTGCAGAATGCGAAAAGGCGGGTAGAATTGGATCACGCCGTGCCAAGCAGTCAGCCTAGTGCCGCATTTAGTGCGTCGGAACTCTTGAGAAAACGTCTGCCGATTTCGTATCACGAAAAAGGCCCGGGCCGTCCAGGCGACCCGGGCCTGAAAGTCGCAGAAAGATCCAAAGGTCAGTACTGCTGCATCCAGATGTCCTCGAGGACAACTACCGAAGTGGCCAGTGTCTGGCCGCCGACCGTGAGCCGGACCACATAGCTGCCCGGCTGCACGAGCGTGCCACCCCCACCGCCGCCACCGCCGAAGCCGCCGCCTCCGCCGGCAACAAATGGAACACCGATGGCTCCACGGCCCCGACCTGCTCCAGCACCCGCCGCCGCTTGCCCGGCGCCGGCACCGGCGCCACGGCCCGCAGCTTCAGCTCCGCCGCCGCGTCCGGCTCCGCTGGCCGCTGCCGGCGGCGGGTTAGTCCGCATGTCCCACTGAATCCGGTTCATGCCGGCTTGCACGGCCGTGTCGATCGTGCGAATGACCCGGCCGCTTTCGAGAATCTCGATCTTGGCGTCACCCATGTCGCCGCGCGCCCAGAGGCTCAGCGCCGTGCCGCCCTGAGGGTTCTGTCCGCGGAAGTCGCGATTCGTCGGGTGACGCTGGGCGTGCAGGTCATTTTTCCATTGGATCGCCGGGCGTGGATCGAAAAGCACAACATCGGCGCCGCTCGTCCGCGCGAGCTGCTCCAGCGGTGTGATGTCGTCAGCGATCCAGAGCGACCGCCCGTGCGTGGCGATTATCAGGTCACGATCGCGCGGATGGATCAGAATATCGTCCACCCTCACGCTCGGCAGGCCGGTCATGAATTTCTTCCACTCCTTGCCGCCATCGAGGCTCACGAAGAGCCCGAACTCCGTTCCGACAAAGAGCAGATTCGGGTTGACGTAGTCCTCGCGCACGGCGTTGATGTTGCCGAGCGCGGGCAGGTTGCCGGTGACGTTCGTCCACGACCTGCCGAAATCGGTTGTCTTGAACAGGTACGGCTTCCAGTCGTCGTTGCGATGATTGTCGAGCGCGACGTAGGCTGTTCCCGGGTCGAAGTGCGACGGCTCAATGCGCGAGATCTGTACATAGCCCTTCGGTGCGCCGCTGATGTTGTCAATGACGTTTGTGAAGTTCAGGCCGCCATCCTGGCTCACCTGCAGGTTCCCGTCGTCCGTCCCGATCCAGATTACTCCCGGCCTCGACGGCGATTCGCGGACTTGCGTGGCCAGGGAACTCGAGGAGTAGCCGTCGTGCTTCGACGCCATCGGCGCGTTGCCCGCAACGCCCATGATCGGGATCGACCAGCGGTCCACGTTTTTGGTGAGGTCCGTCGGATTCATCCACCAGGTATCGCCGCGGTCGTTCGACTTGAAGAAGTACTGGGCAGCCATGTAAACGACCGCCGGATTGTGCGGAGAAATCTCGAACGGCGCGTTCCAGTAAAAGCGGAACTCATCGACGTCGGGCGGCGCATTGAGAACATTGGCAGCGCCGCCGCGCCCTCCTGCTCCTGCCTGCTGGACCGGTGTTTCGGTCTCAGCAGCGCCTGCTGGCGCCGCACCGCCGCGTCCACCACCAGCGTTGGGTCGGATGCTCTTTTGCGTCCCCTGGCGCAGGTCGTGACGGCTCATGCTGCCGTTTTGCGACTCACCGTACACGATGCCCCAGTCGGTGGGATCCTGCCGCGTGTAGAAGCCGTCGCCGCTGGCTATGGTGAACCAGTCGTTGTTTCCTGGACCGGTGTTCGAGCGCAGCGCGCTCGGCCCGCACCAGGCGTTGTTATCCTGCAATCCGCCGCACACGAAGTACGGGCGGCGCATGTCGGCCGACACTTGATAGAACTGCCCGACGGCCATGTCATTGTGGAAGTCCCACGTGAAACCTCCGTCGTTGCTCAGATCGATGCCGCCGTCGTGGCCAATCCAGACAACTCGCGGATCCTTTGGATTGATCCAGATAGCGTGGTAGTCGGTGTGCGAACCGGACATGTTCTGCCACGTCTTGCCGCCGTCAAGCGACAGCCGGCCCGGATTGCCGCCCACGAAAATCTTCTGGTCGTTCGCGGGATCGACGCGGATCTGACTGAAGTACATGGGCCGGTCATTCTGATTGCTCATGACCGTCCAGGTTTTGCCGCCGTCGTCCGAGCGATAGACTCCGCTTCGGTTCGGATCTGGTGGGCCTGCAGGGGCTCCGCCTCGCCCGCCGCCTGCTGCGGCCCCGGCTGCGCCAGGAGCACCCGCTGCTCCGCCACGGCCACCGCCGCCACCGCGCGCAGGTCCGCCGTCGGCAGCCGTGCCGCTGCCCGTTCCTGCGCTCGCGCCCACCTCGACCTGCGCATAGACGACACTGGGCTTTGCTCTGAAGATTGAAATCGCGATGCGGCCATATATCCCATCCTTGGCCACAGGCCAGCCGCTGCCAGTGATCCTGGTCCAGTTTTCACCTCCGTCCGTTGACTTCCACAAGCCGCTGTTCGGCCCGCCGCCGTTAAATCCCCACCACGTGCGCTGGCGCGAATACGAACTGGCATAAATGACCTTGGGATTCGAGGGATCGATGGCGACGTCGTTAAAACCGGTGTTGGCATCGATGTACTTCGCCTTTTTCCAGGTCTTGCCGCCGTCAATCGATTTGTAGAGACCGCGCTCTTCGTTCGGGCCGAATAGATGCCCCATGGCCGCGACGAAGACGATGTTCGGGTTGGTGGGATCGACCACAACACGGCCGATCGACTGCGTGTCGTCGAGGCCGAGGTGCTGCCAGGTCGCGCCGCCGTCCTTTGTGCCGTAGATTCCGTTGCCGATCGATGAACTCTGGCGATTGTTCGGCTCGCCCATGCCCACGTAAACGACGTTCGGATCGGACGGCGCGATGGCGATATCGCCAATCGATTCGTTCGGCATTTCGTCAAACTGAGAGCGCCAGTGATTGCCGCCGTCGGCCGATTTCCACAACCCGCCGGTTGCAAAGCCGACGTAGATGATCATTGGATCCTTCTCGGCGCCCTCAATGTCGTCGACACGACCCGCCATGGTAGCCGGGCCGATCGACCGGAAGCTGAATCCCTTGAGCAATGGATCCGTCGAAACATTGGGCGCAGGAGTCGGCGGGCCGCCGCCCCGGCCCTGCGAAAAGAGAATCCCGCCGCTAATCAGGCAGGCGGCCAGCACCGCGAGGCACTGGCTAAGGCGAAAATGTCGTGCTTTCATCGCTCCATCTCCTGTCTTGCATGATTCTTGGGGTGTTAGGAAAACAAAGGGACTTCACCGAAAACGTCCGATGTGTGAATGCGCCATTCAATTCCTTTGACGCCGACTTACAATCATTTCTATCCCCTGAGAATACATAGAGCAAGCAAATTTTGAGTGAATAGTTGCCAATCTGCGGCCGCCAATCACTTGACTCCAGACGGTAACGGCTGCCTCCCTCAGGGCCGCGCGCCTCCAGCGGATCGATGAGTCCGATCGGCAACCCGGTCCCGCTTGCAATTGGCCCCATATCGATACCCACCGGCCACTGTGTCTTGCCTCAGCGCCCTTGCTGACGTATAAAGCTTGCTGATCCTATGGCAATATGACGCAGCCGGGAGGCGGTGCCTGCCGGGCATGCGGTCAGGAAAAAGCGCGCCGAGACAGGAGGAGGATATGGACGTTCTGACGCTGGCACGGCTGCAGTTTGCGCTGACAGTGTCCTTTCATTACATTTTCCCTCCAATTTCGATCGGCCTTGGCCTGATCCTGGTGGTCATGGAGGGAACCTATCTGGCCACCAAGAAGCCTCTGTACCATGAGATGACGCGCTTCTGGGTGAAGATTTTCGGACTTGTGTTCGCGATCGGCGTGGCAACCGGGATTGTGATGGAGTTCGAGTTCGGTACCAATTGGGCTGCGTACTCGCGCTTCGTCGGCGACGTTTTCGGCAGCGCGCTGGCGGCCGAGGGAATCTTCGCGTTCTTCTTGGAATCGGGATTTCTTGCGATTCTTCTTTTCGGGTGGGAGCGGGTCAGCCCGAAGATGCACTTCTTCTCTACCGTGATGGTGTCGCTTGGATCGATCTTCAGCGCGATCTGGATTATCGTAGCCAACTCGTGGCAGCAGACGCCGGCCGGATACCATCTGGTCGAGACCCCTTCCGGAACCAGGGCTGAGGTTGTTTCTTTCCGGGATGTCGTCCTGAATCCGTCCACGCTTGACCGGCTGAGCCACGTCCTGGTGGGCGCTTTCCTGACGGGTGCGTTTGTGGTCGTCAGTGTCAGCGCGTTTTATCTGATCAAGCAGCGCCACACCGACTTTGCCCGCGCCTCGATGAGAATTGGACTTCTGATAGCATTGGTGGCCGCGCCCCTCCAGCTCGTTCTGGGTGATCTGAGCGCCCAAGGCGTCGCGCGGACCCAACCCGCGAAACTGGCGGCCTTCGAAGGTCATTATCCCGCAAGCGCCGCTGCCGCGCTGCACCTGTTCGGCTGGGTAAACGAGCGGGACGAACGGGTCGAGTTCTCGGTTGCCATCCCCGGCATGCTCAGTTGGCTGATCTCCGGTGATCCTCAAAGACCGGTGACCGGCTTGAAGACTTTTTCGCCTGAGGACCGGCCGCCGGTAAACCTCGTGTTTCAGGCGTATCATGCCATGGTAGGGATCGGCATTGCTCTCATCGTGCTCAGTTTGCTGGGCGCATTCTGCTGGTTTCGCGGGACGCTTTTTCGGACCCGGTGGCTGCTCTGGATCTATGTGTTCGCGGTCGGCCTCCCGCAACTCGCAAACCAGCTCGGATGGATCTCAGCCGAAGTCGGACGCCAGCCGTGGATCGTCTATGGCCTGCTGCGCACCAGAGACGGCGTCTCCAAGGTTGTGGGAGCCGGGGAGACGCTCGCATCCCTGGCCCTGTTTTTTTTGGTCTACCTCTTGCTCTCCGCGCTATTCATCTACCTCTTGGACCATAAGATCAAGCAGGGGCCCATTGAGGAGGAGGCAGGAATCGCGGGAAAGGCGGTGTCGCAATGAACCTCGACCTCAACACAACATGGTTTCTTCTCGTGGGGATTCTCCTGACCGGCTACGCGCTGCTGGACGGGTTCGATCTGGGAGTCGGGGCCCTGCACCTCCTAGCCCAAAAGGATGACGAGCGGCGCATCATGCTCAATGCCATCGGGCCGGTCTGGGATGGGAACGAAGTCTGGCTGATCACCGGCGGGGGGGCTCTCTTTGCTGCGTTCCCGCACGTCTACGCTACCGTCTTCTCCGGCTTCTACCTGGCGCTCATGCTCCTGCTGCTGATGCTTATTTTCCGTGCCGTGGCCATCGAGTTCCGCGGCAAGCAGCCCATGCCGTGGTGGCGCAAGACCTGGGACATCAGCTTCAGCGTCACAAGCCTCGCTTCGGGGTTGCTGCTGGGCGCGGCGCTGGGCAACATCGCGGCCGGGATCCCTCTGGACGCGGACCACGAGTTTGCCGGAACCTTCCTCGGCCTGCTGAACCCGTACGCGCTCCTCGTGGGCGTCACCACAGTCGCTCTCTTCACGATGCACGGCGCCATCTATCTGGTCTTGAAAACCGAAGGCGCGCTGCACAGCAAAATCCGGGGCTGGGTCAACAACGCCATCATTTTCTTCATTATCTGCTACGCGACCACCACGATGGCCACCCTGCTCTACGTGCCGCACATGACGGCCACGATCAAGGCTCATCCGATTTTGTTCGGGGTTGCACTCCTCAACATGCTGGCAATTGCCAACATACCGCGGGAGATCCAGCATGGCCGCGACTTTCGCGCGTTTCTATCCTCGTGCGCAGCGATGGCAGCCCTGATGGCGCTCTTCGGCATCGGCATGTATCCCGACATCGTGGCAGCCTCAAACGGTCCCGCGAACAGCCTTACGATTTACAATGCCGCATCTTCGGCGAAAACCCTCGGCATTATGCTGGCAATTGCGATCATCGGCGTGCCTTTGGTCTTGGCGTATACCGCGAGCATATACTGGGTGTTTCGGGGAAAGGTCAAACTAGATCGGTTCAGCTATTGAGATTCTGAGCGAACCTGTTCCTCACGTACGATGGCGTGATACGCCCTATATTGTGCTCGAACTTGGACATCGACCTGGACGTCGACGCGGACCTGGACGCTTCTTTCGAAGCGAACACTCGGGGAACGGCATCAAGCGCAACGTTTCAAATCTGCCTTTGTCCACGTCCAAGCCGAGGACCGAGTCCAGGTCGGGCCCCAAGGCACTCCCTGCGGTAGGATCTTGGATCAGCATATCCGCTAGAGACACTGTCCGATTCGCAGACCGAATCCCCCGGACGGCTTGACCTGGGTGAGGAACAGGCACAGAATAAGGGACCTCGCAAGAGCAGGACTTGATTTCAATTTGTCCGGGGAAACGGCACATGGAAGCTGCTGCGACCTACCAGCCGCCGAAAGTGAAACTCCGCAGGGAAGTGTCTGTCTGGGGGTCCTTTTGCTGGGGATATGCCGACGTCGGCGCCGACGTCTACGTCGCGCTCGGACTCGTCCTGGCGGCTGCGCAAGGCGCGACACCGCTCGCATTTGCCATCGCTGGCACCGTCTATGTGTTTGTCGGCTTGGCGATCACCGAGATGGCTGCGACCTACCCGATCGCCGGCGGAGACCAGTACTTCACCCTTCGTGGCATGGGGGATTTCTGGAGCCTGATTACGGGCGCGGCTCTGATGCTGGACTACACAGTCGACATCGCTCTGTTTGCGATGGCGTCGGCCGGCTATATCAACTTCTTCTTTCCTGCCGCCAGGGAATTTGCAGTGAATTTGGGGCCGTTCACTCACGTGAATCTGGTGTGGCTGGCTGAATCCTTTGTCCTCATCGCATTCCTCGTCTTGCTGAATATCAAGGGAATAAGGGAATCTTCTCTTTTTAACGAAGTCCTCGGCGCAATGGACATGACGATGGAATCATCCATCATTGTTCTGGGCTTCGCCTTCGCCTGGCGCCCTGAGATGTTCCTGCACCAGTGGCACACGCAGTTCCCCCCGACAAGCCGTCTGCTCTATGGCGTAAGCATCGCGGTGATATCGTTTGTCGGACTCGAGTCGATATCGCAAGCAGCGCAGGAAACGGTCCGGCCCGCGGCGGTCTTGCCCCGGACATCACTCGCCTTGATCATCATTGTGCTGTTGTTCGCCATGGCTTTCCCGACCGTGACGCTCGGCATGGCGCCGTGGCAGGATATCGCGGCGCGCGAGGGTGACCCTGTTGCGCGATTGGCCCAGCAGCTGCCGTACGTAGGTTTTCTTGCCGGTCCGCTGGCTGCAATTCTCGCTGCTACCATCGTGCTGATCTCTGCAAACACGGGCGTCATGGGCTGCAGCCGGCTGGCATACAGCATGAGCGAGCTTGGCTTGATCGGGCGCTGGCTCTCGTTTGTTCACCCCAAGTTCCGTACGCCGGCGCGCGCCATCGTGGTTTTTTCCTGCGTCGCGGCCCTGGAAGCCTTGGTCGGTTTCCTAACTGGCGAGAAGGCGCTCGAAACCATTGCCAACATGTACGCATTTGGAGCCATGCTCGCCTACTTTCTGAGCAGCCTGGCCATGTTGGCTTTGCGTGTAAAAGAACCTCTCACACCGCGCCCTTATAAGGCTCCTTTGAACGTGAAGTGGGGCAACGCGGAGATACCTGTTGTGGGAATTGTTGCCGCGTTGGGCACGTTAGGAATGTTGGTGATCGTGGTCTGGACGCACGCGTTCGCGCGCATCATGGGTCCGCTGTGGGTCGCCGCCTGGTTTGCTTATTACGCGTGGTATCGGCGCAGCACGAATCGCCCGGTGTTTCGCAGTCTCCATCGGGACTGGGAGTCGGCGCAACTGGCGATACTTGCCGACACCGGCGAATTTGAGCTGTACGAACAATATCGGATCCAGGTGGAGAGGCAAAAGCGCCGGCCGACCGATCCTTCCAACGGATGACAGGAGCGGAGTTCATGCGCAATTACAGGAAAGTTGTTTCGGCGCTTCTGATGCTGACCGGAATCGCGATTCTGTTGAGGGGTGTGCACTACAGTCTGACGGAGAGCCCGGGATGGCAGAACCTGCTGCTCTCCACCGTGGCAGGAGCGCTGGTCTTCGCTCTTGGCCTTGCTCGCTGGCGCTATTGGCGCCAGAGGTGACCGGAAATGCCGCATCCCTTGGGAGTGCTCATCAGTCTTTTCTTCATTGTGACGCTCGGGCTGACGCTGTTTTGGATGCTGCGCCTGCCGCGGCCGATGGCGCAGGAAGTCGCCCGGGCGGTCTACTCAGTAGGGGCGGCACGCTGCATCCTCGTGCCGATTCTCGATCTTTTTTACACCGAGAGAGCCGTGGAACTGGCATGCCGCCTCGGCAGACAGCAAGCCGCCAGGATCGTGCTGGCGTACGTCGTGGAGGTGCCGCGCCTGTTGACCCTCGACTCGCCGCTGCCGGCGGAAGTAGAGGAAAGGGCCCAGAATGCCATGATGCACGCCAAGAACATTGTCGGGCGCCATAACCTGCCGGTCACAACCGCGACGCTCCGCGCACGCGAAGCCAGCCACAAGATCAGCGAAGCAGTCCGAACCTACGAAGCCGATGTGGTCGTCCTGGGCATACAGACCGCCGAACATCGCGTCCCCGGGATTTTCACGCGCACTGCGGACGCTTTGACGCGGCGCCCGCCTTGTGAGGTCCTCATAGACAGCGTGCCTGAAGCTGAACAGACGAAAGGCGAATAGAACATGCGTGCAGTCATACTAGGTTGCGGGCGAGTAGGCTCGACCCTGGCCCTGAAGCTGGAGGCCGAGGGGCATGAGGCCAACATCATCGACAAGGATCCAGGCGCTTTCCTGCGGCTGGGAGAACACTTCAAGGGTCGGACGATAGCGGGGATCGGCATCAGCGCGGAAGTATTGCGGCAGGCCGGAATCGAGGGCGCGGACGCGTTCCTGGCCGTCACCAACGGCGATAACTCCAACCTCATGGCGTCGCAAATCGCCAAGATCCGGTTTCACACCCCGCGAGTGCTGGCGCGGATATACGATCCGCTGCGGGCAGAGGCCTACCGCGAGACGGGAATCGAAACTCTCTGCATCACTACTCTCAGCACCGGCATCCTTTATAACCGGGCCGTCGATGTGGCCTCGCCCGGCCTGGATTCTTCTCAAGAACTGGCACGTCAGGTGCCCCGCCTCTATGCGGCCGAGTTGCCGTCACCGCAATGGGCTGCGACGAGGCGCGCCACGGGTAAGGGCAAGCGTCCCGAGTACATTATCATTGCAGGCGGCGGAAAAGTCGGCTACCAGCTCGGCCGGACCTTCCGGCGGCAGAGTACGGAGGTGCTGGTGCTGGAAAAAAGGCCCCCTCGCTACCAGCTGCTCCATGACGAACTCGGCGAGTCCGTCTTCTTCGGCGACGCATGTGAGATTCGCACTATGATCCGCGCAGGCATGGAACGAGCGGATCTCGTGGTCGCCGTCACGGGCGAGGATGAAGACAACCTGGTGATTTGCCAGGTCGCCAAGCGGCTGTTCGGTGTCCCCAGGGTCATCTGCCGAGTCAACAACCCGAACAATGAGGATATCTTCCGCATGCTGGGGATAGACGAAACCATCAGTGCCACGAGGCTGCTGTACAGGCTGATCGAGCAAGAAGCCACCACCGCCGAAGTGGTGCCGATGAGCCTGTTGCAGCGGGGGAACCTCGAAGTGGTCGAGGTGAGACTCGCCGAATCTTCCCCTGCAAGCGGCCGCAAAGTAAAAAAACTCACCCTGCCCGAGGGCTGTCTGTTGACGGCGATCGTGCGCGGGAGCAAATCCCAGGTCGTCACCGGAGAGACAGTGCTGCACGCCAACGACCGAATCGTGGCGTTGACCGAGCCGACCAAAATCGACGCCTTGCGCAAGGCTCTCCTTGGATGACGGTGCTCTGCTGGAGTGGAGTCATAAACGTGCGGCAAATCCCTGACCAGCAGCGAAGCACTGGTGGCCCGTGAAAATTGAATCGGTGGTGGACACCGATTATGCCGAGCGCTGAAAGCGCGGCACAGGAAAGCCCAGGGCTTCGGCAGGCTTCGGTATGAAGCGATCCACGGCGGTGATCAAGCCGGTGACGCCGAGGATGAGAATAATCAAGCTGGTCCAGACGCCGGCGGCCAGAATCTGCCCAAGAGGAAGCTGCTCTGAAATCGCCACCGTCGCAATGGCCTTCATGGGCTGCACAGCCATGGGTATGGAGAAAGCAATCCCGGTGAGAATGTTGAACAGACCCGCAAAAAACAGAGCGGAAGTAAAATCCAATCCATTGGTGATGCTCATTCCGATCAGCAGCGGGAGGAACGTGCCCAAATCACCGAGCGAGCCGGAGATTTCACGGCGGTCCAGGCGAGGGAGCGCGGGGAAACCGGGGACGCTCCCCTATTTTATCGTCCGAGCTCCACTACCAGGATTGATCTTCAAATACAAAATAGGGGAGCGTCCCCGGTTTCCCAACACGCTTCTCAAGGTGTCGTTTCCGTTCGCAGCATCCAACCCAAAAACAACCTACGATCTCGGACTGGGAACGATCGAGCGCGGCAACAATTCCGCGGACCGATATGAAGTGCCAGCCCAGAAGTGGGCCGACCTGACCGACGCTGCGGGCGCCTTCGGCGCCGCCGTGCTGAACGACAGCAAATACGGTTGGGACAAGCCTGCAGACAATGTGCTGCGCTTGACTCTGCTCCACACTCCGCTTCCAAAGGCATATCCCTACCAGGGCAGCAACGATCTGGGCCATCACCGCTTCGTCTATGCGATTGCAGGCCATCGCGGCGACTGGCGCTCCGGACGAGTGCCGGCGCGCGCGGCTGCACTGAATCAACCGTTGGTCGCATTCCAGACGACGCCGCACGCCGGCCTGGTCGGGCCCAGCGTCTCGATGCTCTCTCTCGACGATTCAAGCGGTCAGGTCGCTCTGGTCGCCCTGAAGAAGGCCGAGGATACCGATGAGATCGTGCTGCGCCTGCAGGAGCAGTACGGTCGTCCGGCCAAGGCGCGCATCCGATTCCCTGGCGAGATCTCGGCAGCACGTGAGATCAACGCGGCCGAAGAGCGTGTGGGAGATTTCCCCGCCTCGGGCAGCGAACTGATTGCCGACCTGAGACCCTATCAGCCGCGTACCTTTGCGCTGCGCTTGAGCCGTACCTCGGCGGCAAACCCTGCGCGCGCCGCTGTGCCGCTCAATCTGCCGTTTAATCTCGACGATGTCTCAACCGATGCCGACCGCACAGACGGCGACTTCGACGGGAGGAAGCACACGCTCGCGGTCGAGCTGCTGCCAGAGGAGCTGGAGCTTGACGGCATCCATTTCAAGTTTGGGCCAAGCGCCGCGGGGGTACAAAACGTGCTCGTGCCGAAAGGACAGCGGCTCGCTCTGCCGAGCGCCTCCCTGGACCACCTGTACATCCTGGCTGCTGCCGTCGGCGGCGACGTGACAGCATCGATCGGCGCAGGTTCCGCAACCGCTCCTGCAGAGCGTAAGATAACGGTGCGCGAGTGGGAGGGGGCAATCGGCCAGTGGGACAGCCGTCTGAAGGATTTGAGCGCGCTGCGCGAGCCCTTCGTCCCCGCGAACAAGCAAGAACCCTCGGAGAAAGAGATTCGCGCGCATACGGTCGTGCCCTGGGATCCGCAGACTTTCGCGCTAACCGGCATCGATCAGATCCGGTCGGGATTCGTCAAGCGCGACGAGATCGCCTGGGTCGGCACGCACCGGCACGCAGCGGACGGAAACCAGCCTTACATCCTGAGTTACGTTTTTGCATACGAGATCGACCTGCCCGCGGGGACGCGCGAAATCCGCCTGCCTAACGAGGATCGGCTACGGATCCTGGCGATGACCGCCGTGCGCGAGCCGCACCACGTGCAGCCCACGGCGGCATTGTATGCGCCGGAACTGCCCGAGCCGCAGGCTGCCCCCGCGCGGGCACCAAGTCGATCGGGAATTGATTTCTTGCGATGATGTGAATACTTTAGCCTGGATCATTCAGTGCGCCCCAACGGCGCAGATCAGAGGTCTTCCTATCGGCATGCCTGAAGAGTATGCCGCTGCGGGAATGAATACAGAAAAGCTTGCATGCCAACCAAGGAGATTCTTCGGAAGCTGGTCATGGGAATGTCATCATGCAGAGTTTCTCCCTTTTTTGACGATTGCAGAGGCGACACTGGCATCCGCTCCGAATCCCAACCCGCGATAATTCAGAAGGACAAGTCTTGTTCGCGGATACGGTGGACGCCGGCCTCGGCCATGGTCTTCCACGCTTTTTCCACCGAGGCTTCGATGTCGATCCCGCGGACCGCATCCTCGATGGCAAAAACCTCGAAGCCTTCGCTGCGGGCGTCAAGCGCGGAGTACAGAACGCAAAAGTCGGTGGCTAACCCAACCATGAAGAGCCTCACGAGGCCCCGGCTGCGCAAATAGCCGCTCAGCCCGGTCGCAGTCTTGTGATCGTTCTCATAAAAAGCAGAGTAGGAATCGATCGCACGATTGAATCCCTTCCGTATGATGACCTCTGCGCGCGCGATATTCAGGTCCGGGTGGAACTCGGCTCCTTTGGTGCCGGGGACGCAGTGATCGGGCCAGAGGATCTGCTCTCCATAAGGGAGCGTGATCCTTTGCAGCGGTTGCTTTGCCTTGTGAGACGATGCAAAGGAAACGTGCCCCTTCGGATGCCAGTCCTGCGTCAGAGCGACGTGCGCGAATTTGGCGGCAAGGCGGTTGATGACCGGTACTACGTCGTCTCCGTGGGGGACTTCCAGGGCGCCCCCGCCGCAGAAATCATTCTGGACATCGATGACAAGCAGCAGATCATGGGGCGAAACGTGGATCTTCGAACTCATGTTATCAATCTAATCAAGAACGGACTCATGCGCAAGTGAGCGGATCGCTCCTGCCTCAGGACAACGGCTCGTAGCCGAGCTGGAGCTTGCCGGCGACATCGAAGTTTCCCCCGCTCACCACCGCAACGGTTGGCGCTCTCCCAGGGAGAGTGACTTTGCCCGCCAGGAGGGCGGCGACCGTGGCCGCGCCCGCCGGTTCGGCCAAGAGCTTGGCGCGCTCCAGCAGGTAGCGAATCGCCTGGAGCATTTCCTCGTCGGTGACGGTCACAAGCTCGTCGACCATCTCGTTGATGATTTCGAACACTTCGGGATCCGTCTTTCGGGTCGCGAGCCCGTCGGCAATGGTCGTCACCGCGCCAAGATCCGTCGAGCAGCCCAGGCGCCGGCTGGTGCACATGTTTGCCGAGCCGGCAGGTTCAACGCCGAAGATCCGCACCGCCGGCCTGTTCAGCCTGATGGCCATAGCCATGCCGGCAACCAGCCCGCCGCCGCCGATGGGAATGACGATCGCCGCCAGATCCGGGACATCCTCTAGAACTTCGAGCGCCAATGTCCCCTGGCCCGCAAGCACGTAACGGTCCTTGAAGGGGTGCACGTAGACCAGGCCTCTCTCGATGGCCAACCTCTGGGAGTAGGCAAAAGCGTCGTCCCAAAGCTCTCCGTATTGGATGGCCTCGGCGCCATATTCCCTGACCGCCGCCACCTTCCCGGGATTGGCCCTTTCCGGCATTACCACCACGCCGGGAATTTCCTCGCGTGCCGCAACATATGCGACCGCCTGCCCCATGTTTCCAGCCGATGCAGTGATGATGCCGCGCCGCGCTTCCGCTCGCGGCAGGTGACGGACCTTGTTAAAGGCGCCGCGAGGCTTGAAGGAGCCCGTCTTCTGCAAATTCTCCGCTTTGAGATAGACCGAAAGCCCGGTGCGCAGGCTCAATGAGCGGGAAGAAAAAACGGGAGTGCGGTGGACGCGCCCGGCAATTGTGGCGCTCGCTTCACGCAGATCATCCGGAGACAGTCTCAAATCCATGCCGGTACCTTGCCAGACTGTGCCCTGCTCTCCAAAAGCAACGTATTAGTGTAGTGTAGCCGCAGCACACAAATCAATCAGCCGGGACAAGAAAGCTGCAGATTTCGCGGTTTTTCTTGCAGCCGCACGGGAAAAGCTTACACTACCCGTGGAGGGCGCAGACTTGGGCAGACAGATTGTCATCGGTCTCAATGCGGTGATCACGACCGTAACCAGAGAAGTGCCTAGATTCCTGGCTGTGCGGACTGCCGGAGATTCGCCGCCGCTCGACGCTCTGCCTTTCGGCCCTTTCAACCCGGCTCGCGACCGCACCCTCGAGCTGGGACTCCGCCGCTGGGTGCGCGAAAAGACAGGCATTGAGATCGGCTACGTCGAGCAACTCTATACGTTCGGGAATCGCAATCGGGATCCTCGTGAAAGAAGCGGCGGGCCCCGTGTCATCTCGGTTGCCTACCTGGCGCTCGTTCGCGAGCTTCAACCATCGGGGACAGGGGAGGCGGTCTGGAGAGACTGGTACCGGTACTTCCCTTGGGAGGACTGGCGCGCCGGGCGCCCTGCGGTCATCGACAGCCGGATCGCCCCAGTGCTCAACCGCTGGATCCGCGCCGCCCCATGCAAAGAGCTGCGCCGGGAAAGGCGGGAGCGCTGCGACATCTATTTCGGCCTGAGGGGCGCGCCCTGGGTGGCCGAGCGCGTTCTGGATCGCTACGAGCTGCTCTATGAAGCAGGGCTTGCCGCAGAGGCCGGGCGCGACCGCATGACGCCGAGAGCCCATGCGGATGGGCGCCCGCTCCGCAGCCGGGTCCACTCGCTGGGGCAGCCGATGGCCTTCGACCACCGCCGCATCCTGGCTACCGCTCTGGGGCGCCTGCGCGGCAAACTCAAATACCGGCCGGTAGTATTCGAGCTGCTCCCGGAGGCCTTCACGTTGCTGCAGCTCCAGCGTGTCGTCGAAGCTCTGGCCGGCATCGGCCTCCACAAACAGAACCTCCGCCGCGTGGTGGAATCCGGCGGCCTGGTGCAAGGGACGGGACGCATGGATATCCAGACCGGAGGCCGCCCCGCCGAACTCTTCCATTTCCGCCGTGAGGTTCTTCGGGAACGCCCGGCCCCGGGGGTCGGCATCTCGGGATTGCTGCACGGCTAGCTCGCCGCCCGGCTATTGACATAGAATATGCTCAAGTTTAGTATAAGCGGGGATTGTTTCGCAGGATCTGTATTTTTAGCGATGCTATATGCTCAGGATGAGCATAATTGGAGTATAGCTTGATGGACGCAAAAAACCTGGACCAGGTCCTGGCGCCCGAGGATCTGGAGTTCACTCCTGCGGTCGAGCGCAGCACGGCAGCAGTGTACGAGCGCCTGCGGGACGTGATTCCGGAAATCGAATGGCCGGTCCACGCCCCCTATGTAGCCGCCATCCGGCGGCTGAAGGCCGAGCGCAAGGCCATCATTCTCGCCCACAACTACCAGACTCCAGAGATCTTCCACGGAGTCGCCGACCTGACCGGCGATTCGCTGGCTCTGGCCCAGGAAGCAGCGCAAACGGATGCAGAGAGGATCGTGCTCTGCGGCGTCCACTTCATGGCGGAGACCGCCAAGCTTCTGAATCCCGAAAAGACCGTGTTGATTCCAGACCTGGAAGCCGGTTGTTCCCTTGCCGACGCCATCACTGCCGATGATGTGCGCCTGTTGCGCCAGCGATATCCGGGGGTCCCGGTCATAACCTACATAAACACCTCTGCAGCCGTGAAGGCCGAATCGGACCTCTGCTGTACCTCTGCCAACGCATTGCAGGCGGTCGAATCGACCGGCTCCAATCGCGTCATCCTGCTCCCGGACGAATACCTCGGCCGCTACGTTGCGAGCCGAACCAAGGTCCAAGTGATTCTCTGGCGCGGGCACTGCGAGGTGCACGAGCGCTTCTCGGCCCAGGATCTGCGCAACTACCGCAGTCAGTACCGGGACCTCGTCATTCTCGCTCATCCCGAGTGCCCGCCGGACGTGCTCGCCGAAGCGGACTTCGTCGGCTCCACGGCCGGCATGATCCGCCACGTAGGCATGCGCCGGCCGCGCCGGGTAGTCATGGTGACCGAATGCTCGATGAGCGACAACGTGGCCGTCGAATATCCTGATATCCAGTTCGTGCGCCCGTGCAACCTGTGCCCGCACATGAAGCGCATTACTCTGCCCAAGATCCTGAATTCGCTGCTGAACGATGAGTACACAGTGGAAGTCGAAGGCGCCATAGCAGAACGCGCGCGGCGTGCGGTGCAAAGAATGCTCGACATCCCCGGAACAAGCCATTGACATGAAGATACCGAACGCAACACTCACTCCACCCCATCGGTTGCTGTATGAGAAAACCGTGCGCCGGGCTCTGATTGAGGATCTGGGGCGCGCCGGCGACCTCACTACCGATGCCGTCGTTGCAGCCGAAGAGGAAGCGGTTGCTTCCATCGTTGCGCGCGCCGAGGGCCGCATCGCCGGCATGGACGTCGCGCTCTGCGCCTTTGGCTGCCTTGACGCCCGGGTGCGCGCCGAGGTAATGATTCCCGACGGCGACGATGCTGCGGCGGGCGAGCAGCTTGCCGTGATCCGAGGTCGCGCCCGCGCCATCTTGTCGGGGGAGAGGACGGCTCTGAACTTCTTGGGCTGCCTCTGCGGAATCGCGACCGCCACGCGCGGCGTCGTCGCAGCGGTGTCGCCATATCCAGCCAAAGTCGTCTGCACGCGCAAAACCACGCCGGGCCTGCGCGTGCTCGAGAAATACGCGGTGCGGGCCGGGGGCGGTTCCAATCATCGCTTCGGTCTCGATGACGCAGTGCTGATCAAGGACAATCACCGGTTGATCGCCGGAGGGATCACAGAGGCTGTTCGCCGCGTTCGCAAGCACGTCGGGCATATGGTCAAGATTGAAGTCGAGGTGGATACGCTCGTCGAGCTGGAAGAAGCTCTTGGTTTGAGTGTCGACGCCGTCTTGCTGGACAACATGCCCATAGAGACGCTGGCGCAAGCGGTTCGCATGGCCAAGGGAAAAGCCCTGACGGAAGCTTCCGGGGGCATCACGCCTGCGAACGCCGCAGCCATCGCAGCGACGGGAGTCGATCTCTTGTCGTTGGGCTGGATCACGCACAGCGCCCCGGCGCTGGATGTTTCACTGGACCTCACCGTCAGGGTTTAGCTCGATTCGAATTGAGAAACGCATGTCCCAGACCAGAGGAAGCACGCAAAAGAAAGCCAAGTCCGGCGAGAAGACCGCAACGCCTCGAAAACTGAAGTCCGCAATTCTGAACTTCGTGAAAGAGCTGCTGCTGATCTTCGGCCTCGTGCTGGTGATCAACAGCTTTGTCCTGGCTTCTTTCGAGGTCCCGACCGGTTCGATGGAAGACACGGTGATCATCGGTGACCGCGTCTTTGTCAACCGATTCATTTATGGCGGTTCGACCCCGTACACGATTCCGCTGACGCCGATCCGCATACCGCACGTCCGGGTACCGGGTTTTCGTCAAGTGGCGCGCGGCGATGTCATTGTATTCGATTGGCCCGGCGGGCGGGACCAGATGGAGAAACCTCCACAGATGTGGTATCTCAAACGTTGCATGGGCCTGCCCGGGGACACGGTCCAGATCCGGAACCGGGTCGTGTACGTCAACGGCAAGCTTGTTCCCGATCCGCCCCACTCCAAGCACCTGCGCGCGGCAGTGCTGCCGCCGGACCAGCCGAATCCCAACATCTTCCCGCGGGGATCGAATTTCAACGAAGACAACTACGGACCCCTGGCGGTGCCCGCCAGGGGAATGAAACTCCCTGTGAACGCCGCCAACTTCAGCGCGTGGGAGGTGTTCATCCGCCGCGAAGGGCATGACGCGCAGCTCCGGGGAGACAAGGTCCTGATCGACGGCAAAGAAACAACCGAATACACGGTGGAGCGCGATTACATATTCGCCATGGGAGACAATCGGGACAACAGCCTCGACAGCCGGTTTTGGGGCTTTGTGCCCCGCGAGGACGTGATCGGAACGCCGATGATCGTGTACTGGTCGTGGGACCCCACCGTCCCGTTTTATGACCTGTTCGACAAGATCCGATCCGTCGATCTGCGCCGTGTCGGCGCCATCGTGCGTTGAAATCGAGAGGCAGGAGCGACAGATTGACCGAGGAGCCGATTGAGGTGCCGATCGAGGATTCGATCGACCTGCACACTTTCCGGCCTCGGGAAGTCGACAGTGTGGTCAAGGAATACCTTTTTCAAGCGGTGAACAGAGGATTCAAGCTGGTGCGCATCATTCACGGCCGCGGTGTCGGGGTGCAGCGCGAGATCGTGCGGCGAATTCTAGGCCGCCACCCCGACGTCATGGCGTTCGAAGACGCTGCCGACCGGGGCGCCACAATCGTTTATCTCAAGCACCGGACGTGATGTCCGGCCTCAGACCTCACCCATCAAACATCCGGCTGAGAGAAGAAGTCGCGGGCAACGGCGCGCAGGACTGTTTCCAGAGCCGCGAAATTCTCGTTCTGTCGAGGAGATTTTTTGCCGAAAGAGAATAAGACGGGGACACCCTGTCAAGGCCGGCGGGAATGTCCACAGTGATCTCTTTCCGTCCCGCGGCGCCGCACTGGCGCGCCATGCTTTGGGCAAGTCCATGGAAGATGTCGCAGGAGAGGTCAACTTGAAAGATCTGGATTTGACAGCAGCGCTGCGAATCCTGGCGCACGCGGGCCGAAACGGCCCGACCAGCTCCGATGTCGAGCCCCTGGCACAGCTTCAGGCGCTCATCGACGCCCTCTGCGAGCTCTCCATGCACGACGGCCTGACAGGACTCGTCAACTCCGTCTTCTTTCACGCGGCGCTGGCGAGCGAATTGGACCGCAGTTTCCGGACCGGCCGGGGCTGCGGGTTAATCCTGATCGACCTGGATGAGTTCAAGCTCGTCAATGATACTCACGGCCACGACATCGGAGACCATGTCTTGAGGGCGGTGGCGATCCAGCTCAGGAAGTCGCTCCGCAGCATGGACACCGCGGCACGCACCGGAGGCGACGAATTCGCCGTGATCCTGCCGGAGTGCACGCCGGAGGACGCCGTGTGCGCCGCAACACGCATTCATGGCATGCTGAACCCGCTCGCAATCACAACCGTAGAACTGTCACTGATGGTGACCAGCAGCGCAGGCCTGGTGTGGACCGAGCCGGGCTCCGTGATCCCGCCCAAGATGCTTCTGGCGCAGGCCGACACGGAACTCTATCGAGCCAAGCGGGCGGGGAGACGACGGCTGTCGCATCCAGAGCTCGTTCCGGCCCGGCTTTCGGCTGCGGAGCACGCCGCCTTCGTCCTTCGCGGACACGAGGAGGATTCTCATGGGAAATGACTCTCGCGCTCGCAGATACGCAATCGTCAGTGGAAAAGGGGGAGTCGGCAAGACCGTGATCGCCGCCAATCTGGCCACTGCCCTCGCAGGTTCGGGTCTGCGCACTCTGCTGGTGGATGCAGATCTCGGCCTTGCGAACCTGGACATCATCATGGGAATAAACCCGGCACGCACAATTCAAGACGTCCTGGCAGGCAATTTTTCGGCTAACGAAGCTCTCGTGCGAACTCGCGGCGGCTTTGACCTGCTTCCGGCCGGGTCCGGGTTCTTCGAATCCACCCTGCTGACTCCAGACTTGGCGGCGAGCCTGGAAAACATGCTGAAAGGATTGGATCCTCGCTACGACGCCGTTCTGTTCGACGTAGGAGCAGGCATTGGCGACGTCGTCCTCTTTTTCGCCCGCATCGCCGACGACGTCGTGCTCGTGGTGACTCCCGAAGCAACCTCGCTGATCGACGCGTACGCGACCGTCAAGATTCTCGCACTCCGGTACGGCTGCAAAAACTTTCGCCTGATAGTCAACCAAGCCGATCCGGATCGTCCCGAGCAGTCCGGCAAGATGGTGGCCGCGCGTCTGCAGCAAATTGTATCCAAGTTCCTGTCCGACAAAGGCGGCAATCCGGTGCGCCTGCATTTCGCCGGCGCGCTTCCTGTGGATCCCGGGATCGGCAGGGCAATCAGCCGGCAGCAGCTATTGGTCGAAAACGATCCGCACGGCCTGGTTGCTTCCCTCTTCCCCCGCCTGGCGGCATCTCTCCGTGCTGCGCCGCCAGGATCTCTCAGGATGCCCTGAGGAGCACCGGAAGAAAGGGCCTTATCCTGGAGACACGGCCCGGCGAGACGCGAAGAACGCCCGCATCAGGGAGCTGCATGCTTCTTCCAGAATGCCGGACGTCACTCTAAGCTTGTGATTGAGTTGCGCGGCGCCCGCAAGGTGGAAGTGCGAGTCGAGAGCGCCCGTCTTCGGATCGGCAGCCCCATAAACGACTTCGCCCACTCGGGCCTGAATCATGGCTCCGGCGCACATCACACACGGCTCAACGGTCACAAACAGGATGGAGCCAGGCAGCCTGTAGTTCTTCATCCTGCGCGCCGCCTGACGAAGGGCCAGAATCTCCGCATGCGCGCAGGGATCGTGTGCATGTATGGAGCGGTTGTGGCCCCGTCCGACGATCTTGCCATCGACAAGGACAATGGCGCCGATCGGGACTTCTCCTTCGATTTCTGCCTTGCGAGCCTCTGCGAGAGCCTCAAGCATCCATTGCTCCGCTGTCGATCGATCCATGCGCCACCTCCCAGGCTGCCGCTGTTGATCCCAAGCCCTCCGATGCCAAGTGCATGAGATAGATGAATTCCTGCACCCATGTTATTATGATGCCGTTTCCGAAAAGCACAAAGCACTGCGGTCCAGGGTTGGGGCCTGTGCCACACAGTGGCATTCCTTTTGTTTACCGTCGAACATTCCGCCGAGCGTCGGTAGGCTCGCGATCGGGAGCGTTCATCCTAACTGGTATCATTTCTAGCGCTCGACGTCTGCTGCGAGAGGGTTGGAAACGTGAAGGTGCTTTTGATTTCCGCCAACACCGAAGCAATCAACATGCCCATCATTCCGTCGGGTCTGGCGTGCGTCGCGGCCGCCGCCTCTGCAGCACGCCATACTGTCGAGCTCGTGGATCTGCTGGCGGCGGCAGATCCTGGCCGGGTGCTTCAGGAGGCGCTCCGGGGCTTTCGTCCCGACGTGGTCGGAATCTCAGTCAGGAACATCGACAATCAGGACATGAGGAGCCCGAGGTTTCTCCTGGAGCAGGTCAAGGATGTAGTCGCCGTTTGCCGCCGCTTTTCGCGCGCACCCATCGTGCTGGGAGGAGCCGGCTACAGCATATTCCCTGAGAGCGTGCTCGCCTACTTACAGGCTGACATGGGAATCCAGGGCGAGGGAGAGGTCGCCTTTCCCATGTTGTTGGAGCGCCTGGCGCGCAACCTGGACGTCTCCGATGTGCCGGGTGTCTGCCTGTCCGGCCGCCGTGCACAACCCGCGCGTGTGGGCCCGGGGACTCTCGACTTCTTCCCTTTGCCTGATTTTCGCCCGTGGCAGGCCGCGGCCGTCAAGGCAGACCTCTGGCTCCCGCTCCAAACAAGGCGCGGCTGTCCGCTCGAGTGCAGTTACTGCTCGACGCCGGCCATCGAGGGCCATACGCTGCGCGAGCGCAGTGCGGAAATCGTCGCCGATGCCGTAGCCCGCTATTCACGCGACGGCTTCCGGCGAATTTACTTCACCGACAACACCTTCAACCTGCCCCCCTCGTACGCCCTGGAGTTCTGCCGGGCGCTGGCTTCGCGCCACTTAGGGGTCGCATGGCGGTGCATTCTCTACCCGACATGCGTGGACGAGGAACTGGTCCAGGAGATGGCGCGGGCCGGATGCCGAGAAGTCAGTTTGGGATTCGAGAGCGGCAGCGAGAGCGTGCTCCGCAATATGAACAAGAGGTTCACACCGGCAGACGTGCGCCAGACTTGCACACTGCTTGCCGGCCACGGCATCCGTCGCACAGGCTTCCTGCTCCTCGGCGGCCCCGGTGAGACCATGGAGTCGGCCGAAGAAAGCTTGGTCTTCGCCGATTCGCTGGCGCTGGAGGCTGTGAAAGTGACCGCCGGCATTCGCATCTATCCGGGCACTGCGCTGGCCAAGACAGCGCTGGAGCAAGGTATGATCACGATGGACGATGACCTGCTCTTCCCGCGATTCTATCTTGCCGCAGGACTGGGAAAGCAGCTCTTCGAGCTGGTCGCCGACTGGACTGCTGCGCGGCCGAATTGGATATCTTGAGAACTGCGGGAATCGGAGAGCGGTTCAGCCCATCAAGAGCCATGTTTTGGAAGTTCTGCGACGGAGTCTTTTTAGCTGAGGTGGCTCAATAGGGCGCGTTTGCGCTTCCGCAATAGAGCATACGCGTGGAGAAGATCTGGAAGGACCGCAACGGGCCGGAGGGAACCATCCTCCCGGCCCTGACGTCAGTCTTTGATCAATCGCTGGTCTTCTTGTCAACCCGATTCAGCAGCTTCTGGATGCGAGCATCTACCTTTGAGAGCTTCTGCTGAAGAAGCGTCTGCTGATCAGGCGTCAGGACCTGTTCGATCTCCGCAACCATCTCGCTCCTCAAGGTCACGGCATTCCACTCAGCGCTCGAGACCTTGTCGAAGGCAGCCTTAAGCGTTTGAGCGGAGGCGCCGCGGGCAAGGGCCTGACCCAGAACCAACCGGGCCTTGGCATTTTCCCGGGTAGCCGCCCGGATTTCCTCTTTGTGATTGGTCAGGATGGTCTTCACTTGGCCCTTCTGCTGATCGGTTAAGTTCAGGCCTTGCAGGAAAGCCTTGGCTCGAAACACAGCTTTTTGCGCTCCCTGCCCCAGGACCTGGCGCTTGAGCTTAGCGTTTTGAGCATTGGCAACTGCCGCGACCGTCACTATCAGCAGAATTGCCGCGCCCAACGCCAACAGGGTTTTTGGATATCTGTTCATGACTCGAACTCCCTTCTCTCTTTAGGCGAAGGATCACTCGAACGGCGCTTCGTCAGCTAAGGCGATGTCCTGCCGCATTCGAGCATGCCCGCATATTATAACCCCCACCTCGAAGTTTTGTTTCATCCGTTCAGTCGTGGTGGAGATGGGCCGCCGGCCGGGGAACTCCCGCCCGGCCGCGGTCCTGGAAATCTGCTGATCGCTGGTTTGCTTACCCAGCCAATTCATGAAGTCTTGAATCCTTTGATCCATCCTCTGGCGCCTCTGCTGGAGTTTCGATGCTCGTCTCGATTGACAGTCTGTCCTCGAACAGATATATGCACCGGCCCGAGTATTTTTCGAGTTCGACGGTGTTTGCGTCGTACGGAGTCGACCAACATGTCGGACGACGGCAGTCACTCGCACAGCGGGGAGTCGTGCTAACCGGCCTGACTCGCGGACGATAACAGTTCCCGCCTTCGTCAGGCCGATTGGCCTGAGGCAGAAGCGGATCAAAGCCCGTGCGGCTTTCCTCCTCTCTCGCCCTTCTCTCCACCGATCAATCGAGTAAACCTGCGGTCCCAACCGCTGAAACGCGCTTTCGCGAGACGCGCTGGAAAGGAAATGCTCCCATGACCGAGAGAGGGAGCGGGCGATGTACTGGATCAGCAAATCCTTCCGTCTCTTGACCCGCTGCCGGCGGCACTCGTTTTCCTGATTTTGATTCTGAACTCCGAGTCGTTCATGGGCGATAAAATGAACACGCGCGTGCAAAACATCATCAACTGGACCATCGTGACATTCATCACCGTCATGTCCACGCTCTTCGCGCTCAGCACGCTTTTCCCGAACTAGTTCCGGGCCACTGGATAGGAGGCTGCCATGCGTGCCGGATCAAGCAACTCGCATCCGAGGATTATGGATCTCCCGCCTGACCTCGCCAACTTCCGTTTTATCTATTACGCCGAGCTGATCAAGCGTCCGGTGTGCGTCGGGAAAATCACTGACCGGATCGGCAAACTGACGGATCTGGTGTTCGCCATCAAGGAGCCTTACCCCGAAGCGGCCGGCATCTATCTGGAGTTTGGCTGGGGCAAGCCGACTCAGTTCATACCCTGGTCGCGGGTGATCAGGGTGGAGGACGACGCCGTCTTTGTCCAGCCGCCTGAGGAGGGCGAGACCTACCCGCCTTTCGTGGACCAACCCGGGTGGATCATGCTGGGCAACCACCTGCTGGGACACACGATCCTCGACATGGACGGCCGGCGCACGGAGGTGGTCAATGACGTTCACCTGCTCGAGGCCAGAGGCCAGCTGCTGTTGATCCACGTCGACACGTCGCTTAACGGGTTCCTGCGGCGCCTCGGTCTGCGAGGCCGGCGTTGGGCCAAGGAGGAGTTGATCTCGTGGAAGTACGTCCAGCCGCTCTCGGTGGAAGATGCAGTCAAGACCGACAAGGTGTCTCTCTCCGTAACCCGCAAGCAGTTCAAGGAGCTGCCGAGCGAAGACCTTGATGACGCCCTGGAAGAACTGAGCGGGCAGGAGCAGCAGGCGCTCTTCCCGGCCCTCGACTCCGAGAAGGCGGCTGAGACCCTTCTCCGTGGTCGCCAGCTCAGAATCGGAAACAGCTTTTGAGGTGTTGTATGCCGAGGATCAAGGTAACCCCGATGGTGCGCCTCGCACTCTACTTCCTGAGCATCCATCTGATCGTCCTGTTCGCGCTGCTCGTGTTTCGATTCGTCCAGATCCTCCGGTAGTCATCGCCTGACGGAACACACGCAGGTGCGGGCACTCAAACCCGGAGTTCCACTGGCTCTCTTGCAGGCAGCTCGGCGGTCACGGTCTGCACGTAGCCACCGGTGCAACGCCACCACCCGTAAAACAGCCGCGACGATTCCAGACAACGCACGGTCAATGGATTCCAGCCTGACTTCCCCATGCCTTCGATGTTGACCACGACGCTGCGCGTGTCACGCCGCAAGCCCGCGCGCAGGCATTTGAGCGCGCTCTCCTTGGCGCTCCATATCAAGGTGGCGAACAGAGGCTGCTCGTCGGCTGGGGCACGCGCCACGAGCAACCTCTCCTCGTCAGCGAAGTAATCTTCAAGGAATGCCCGGTCACGCGCCTGGACCGCTTCAAGGTCACAGCCCAGCGCTACGCCGGGGCGCGAGATGACGCAAAACGCCTCCCGGCCGCTGTGGCTGAGCGCGAGCGACACGGGCGCCGGCCGGCCATTCAGAATCGCTTCAGGCGCGCCGTCCGGCGCGTTCCTGATCTCCAATGCCTGATAATCGGGCGCGTCTTGGCCGCTTTGGG
>Ga0315282_10001939_pt1 | contig 38723 bp, 30 predicted proteins | sample YL17G07_20_MG_FD_203693 | JGI IMG/M metagenome (GOLD analysis project Ga0315282, IMG submission 203693) | Sediment microbial communities from Yellowstone Lake, YNP, Wyoming, USA - YL17G07_20 | ecosystem: Environmental > Aquatic > Freshwater > Lake > Sediment | place: USA: Wyoming | collected... | reverse complement strand
TTGCTTTTGGGGACCCCACTTCCCCGCTCCACTCGGTCAGATGTCGTCCAGCAGATGCCCCAGCTTGTCTCGCTTGGTGCGAAGGTAATCCCGGCTCTCCTTGCTGGGAGGTATGACGAGCGGCACCCGCTCCACGATCTTCAGCCCGTATCCCTCCAGCCCGACCATCTTCTTGGGGTTATTGGTCAGGAGACGGATGCTCCGGAGTCCGAGGTCGACGAGGATCTGCGCCCCGATGCCGTAGTCGCGCTTGTCCGCCGGGAACCCCAGGTGGACGTTGGCCTCCACGGTGTCGAGCCCGGCCTCCTGCTGGAGCTTGTAGGCCTTGAGCTTGTTCTCGAGTCCGATGCCCCGACCCTCCTGTCGCATGTAGAGGAGGACCCCCAGACCCTCTTTCGCGATCTTCTCGATGGCCGCGCGGACCTGGTGTCCGCAGTCGCACCGGAGCGACCCGAAGACGTCGCCGGTCAGGCATTCCGAGTGCACCCTCACGAGGACGTCCCGTCGGGCGAGGTCCTCGGGCGCACTTGGCGTCCCGATGCCGCCCTTGCAGAGCGCCAGGTGCGGGTTCGCATCGACGAGGGAGCTATAGAGCACCAGGTCGAATTCGCCGTACCGCGTCGGGAGCTTTACGGACACGCCCCGCTCGATCAGCCTCTCGGAACGCCTCCGGTACTCGATGATGTCCGCGACGCTGCACATCTTGAGTCCGTGCGTCTTCGTGAACCTCTCGAGGTCGTCGAGACGCGCCATGGTCCCGTCGTCGTTCATGATCTCGCAGATGACCCCGGCGGGTGTGAGACTGGCGAGCCGGGTGAGGTCCACGGCGCCCTCGGTCTGTCCGGCGCGGACGAGCACGCCGCCCTGGCGGGCCCGGAGCGGGAAGACGTGTCCCGGAGAGATCAGGTCCTCAGGCCGGGCGTCCGGCTTCACCGCCGTGAGGACGGTGTGTGCCCGGTCGTAGGCACTGATCCCGGTCGTGACCCCGGCCTTCGCCTCGATGCTGACGGTGAAGGCGGTCCCGTAGCGCGACTCGTTGTGCCCGGTCATGGGGGGCAGGCGGAGCGCATCCACCTTCTCGGGAGCGAGTGCCAGGCATACGAGTCCCCGGCCGTGACGCGTCATGAAGTTGATCGCCTCGGGCGTCACATGCTCGGCGGCGATGACGAGGTCGCCCTCGTTCTCCCGGCTCGCGTCATCCACCAGGATGATCATCCGCCCGGCCTTCAGCTCCCCGAGGATTTCCGGTATCGGACTGAAAGGCATCGTGCTTCTCCGGCAGTTTTCTACGTTTTCGGCACGTCGCCCGGTTCCCGGCCGCGGGACTCGATGAGTCCCACGCGGTCCGGCGAGATCAGCCACAAGCGCGCCGCATACAGGTAGTCAATCCCGCTGACCAGCGTCATGAAGACCGTGATCAGGAACAGTCCGTTGAGCAGGATTCCGGTCGCGTGGTCCCCGAGGAGCCGTTCGGCAGTCGGCCCGACGAGCACCACAAGCAGCGTCACCATCTGGAACATCGTGCATCCCTTGCCCAGGAGACTCGGGGTGATCTGCTTGAAGCCCATGCCGAGTGCCACGCAGCTCAAGTAGAAAAGCACAATCAGCAGGTCCCGGCTGAGGACCACCACGACGACCCACTTCGGGATCTTCGGCTCCGGCCAGAATATCGACGTCATGACGAGGTAGCCCGAGATCATGAGCAGCTTATCGGCCAAGGGGTCCAGGAACGCCCCGAGTCGGCTGCGGTTCTGCATCTTCCGGGCGAGGTATCCGTCGAGGGCGTCCCCTCCGGCGACCAGAAGCAGAAGCCCAAGAGCGACCCAGCGGAACGAGGGCTGCCCCTCACGCACCTGGATGAGTGCCAGCACCAGTCCCGGGATCAAGAGAATCCGCAGGAACGTGATGCGATTCGGCCAGGAAAGCTTGAAGGCCACCTCTTCCCCCTGCGAATCCGCCCTCACCTGAGCTCTAAGTCCTGAAAACATGCTACCTTACATGCAGACCGCTGTCAAATGCATTCCCGAACCGAAGCGCATCGTCCTTTGCGGTCTCACCACTCCAGTCCCAGATCGCGCAGCATGTGAAGGTCGTCTTCTGGCGGCCGGCCCTTCTGCGTGAGATAGTTTCCGATCATCATAGCACTCGCCCCGGCGAAGAAGATCATCCCCTGGAGGTCCCGGAGATGGGTCTCGCGCCCGGCGCAGATGTTCAGGTCCTTCGTCGGCAGGAAGAGCCGGTAGACGGCAATGGTCTTCAGGATATCGAGCGGCGTGAGCGGACGCTCGTGCTCGAACCGCGTCCCCTTGACCGGGATGAAAAAGTTGAGGCAGACCCGGTCGATCTCTTCCCGGCTGAGCGTCTCGGCCATCTCGACGCGGTGTTCGGGCGTCTCGCCGATGCCGAAGACGCCGCCGCTGCACACCGTGAAGCCGAGACGTTTCGCGAGCCGCAGCGTCTCGAGGTTCTCCTCGTACGAGTGCGTCGTGCAGACGGTCGGGTAATAACTCGCCGCGGTCTCGACGTTGTGGTGATATCCGCCCAGCCCGGCGTCACGGAGCTTTTCGCCCATCGCGAGCGTGAGGATGCCGAGCGAGGCGCTGGGGAGGATGTCGAGTTCCCGCCGGATGGCACGGACCGCCTCGCAGACGGTGTCGAGGTCTCTGGCGGAGACCGAGCGGCCCGAGGTGACGATGGAGAAGCACCGTGCACCCACGTGCCGGGCTTTCCGGGCGGCGTCCACGATTTCGGCGACGCCGATCATCGGGAATCGGACGATCTCCGCGCGGTTGTGGAGCGACTGTGCGCAGAACCCGCAGTCCTCCGGACAGTTCCCCGACTTCGCGTTCACGATGGCGCAGAGGTGGATGCGGCTGCCCCTCGTGCGCTCGCGGACGTGCGCGGCTGCCGATAGGAGTTCCGAGACCGCCGAACCATCGAGTCCGAGAAGCTCCATCCCTTCCTCGTGTGTGAGCTTTCCGCCCGCAAGCACCCGGTCGCGGATATCGAGGATCTTCCGTGTCACGTCGGGCGACTTCATCGGGTCACCTCCACAATCGAGTCGTAGAGGATGGCGAGCATCTTGCGGAGCTGGCGCTCGGTGGTCACGAGAGGCGGGACGAGGTAGACGACGTCCCCGAGCGGCCGGATGAGGAGTCCGGATTTCTCGGCGGCCTCGCACACCTTCTCGCCCATGTGCGCGGACGGCTCATATCTCTCGACCGGGTCTTTCCCCCGGACCAGGTCGAGTGCGAAGACCAGACCCTTGGACCGGACTCCGGCGGCGTGTGCGAGCTCGCCGAAGCGGTCGGCCTCCCGTTCGAGGACTTTTTCGAGCGCCTGGACGTGTGCCAGGGTTCCGTCCTTCTCGAAGAGGTCCAGCGACGCGAGCGCCGCCGCGCACCCCAGCGGGTTCGCCGTGTAGGAATGCCCGTGGAAGAACGTGCACCGCGTCCGATCCGAACCGAGAAACGCCTCATAGATTTCGTCGGTCGCGAGGGTCGCCGCGAGGGGAAGCGTCCCGCCGGTCAGCCCCTTCGCGAGACACAGGATGTCCGGCGAGACGCCCTCGTGCTCGCAGGCGAACATCCTGCCCGTCCGGCCGAAGCCCACGAACACCTCGTCGGCGATCATCGGGATGCCGAATCGGGTGCAGAGTTCGCGAGCGCCGCGGAGGTAGCCGGGCTCCGCGACGATCATCCCCGCCGCCCCCTGCACGATCGGCTCGATGATGAATCCGCAGAGTTCCTTCGCGTGCTTCCGCATCAGGCGTTGGAGCGCTTCGAGGTGCGCGGTCCCGCTCTGGTCGGTGTCCTCCCCGGCGCCATAGTCAAAGCCGTTCGGCGCCGGGGCGCGGATGCACTCGAAAAGCAGCGGGCGGAACGCGTGGTGGAAATGCTCGATGTCGCCGACCGAGACCGCACCCAAGGTGTCGCCGTGGTAGGCGTGCTCGAGTGCGAGGAACTTCGTCCGCTTCGATTCGCCGCGGATCTGGAAGTACTGGAACGCGAGCTTGAGTGCGACCTCGACGGCGGTCGCGCCGTCGTCGCTGAAAAAAACGTGGTGGAGTCCTTTGGGCGCGAGTTCGACCAGTCTGCGGGCGAGCGTGGCCGCCGGGGGGTGCGTCTGACCGAACACGCTCACGTGCACGAACTTCTTCGCCTGACGAACGATCGCCTCCGTGATCTCCCGCCGACAGTGCCCGTGGACGTTGAGCCACATGCTCGAAATCCCGTCCATGTAGCGCCTGCCGTTTGAGGCCGTGAGGTAGATTCCCTTCGCACCCGTGATGACCAGCGGCGGGCGTGCGAGATACCCGGGCATCCACGTGAACGGATGCCACACGTGCGCCCGGTCGTCGCGAATGATGTCGTCGATGTACTTCTTTGCCATGGGGCAATTCCTCTTGACCCTGATTCAAGGGCTATTATAGCAGACATTGCGCGGAAAGGAAGAGCCGCCCTGTAGCCGGGATTTCCGCTTGACGCCCATCCAAAAATACGTAGAATTCGACAAGTGCCTCGCAGAACAGACATGGAGGAGGGCAAGCGCGATGGATGCACCTGCTGAAGAGCTTGTTGTCACCTGCCCGCGCCGGCTTCGGATCGTCGGCTACATCTTTTTCTTCGTCGGCATCGTCTCTGTCCTCGAGATAGTCTGGGCGTTTGTCCGGGGCGCCGTGCGCATAGATTTTTTCGGCATCATCTGCCTTCCTGCCGGATATTGCATGGCCCGGGGCAAGACCAACTGGCGCGGATTCATGTTCGTTGTTTCGGGTCTGATGGTGCTCGCCGCGCTCGCAGGGGCGGGTGTCCTGATCTACGAGGGGGCAACCGGCGGGTTCCGCCCTCCGTACCCCGCCTTCCCTTTGTCGCTGGCGGTCGCACGGGCGATTTCTGCGTCAGGGCTCGTCGTGGCGCTGGGGCTTGTCTTCGGGTGGATCCTGCGCGTCCTGATGACCCGGGAAGCCTATGACTCGGCGCATCCTCTTCGGACGAGGGTCGTAAAGGTGGAGCGCTCGACGTACAAAGCGTTCATCCTGACGGCTCTCCTTGCGGTTGTCTTCAGTGTGGCGTCCCATGCAGTTCTGAAGACCCTGTCGCGCTGGGAGGGCGGATATGATGCGGGACTGTCCATTGTGGGGCGTGAGAATGGGGCGATTGATGGTTATTCCTACGGGCGCCGTTTTGGCCAACTGGTCTACGTGGTTTTTCAGGAAGAGAGTTCAGGAAGCATTTCGCAAGTCGTTTCAGTAAAAGGCCATGCTGACGAGGATAAGGTGATCCTCCGAACGCCCGACGACAAGGAGATTAGACTCCCGAATGAGACGCAGCTCTACGAGATCGTCGACGGGAAGTTCCGCTCGAGTCCCGAGCGCGTGACGCTCGGTCAATTGGAGGCCTTCATCGCCTCCAGCCCCCGGCACTACACCATTGATGCACTGCTGGAATTTGTCAAGTGACATCCCGGACGACCCGAGGCGCCCGAAAACTGAGATTTCAGACTTGACACCCGTCTTGCCGATAAGTAGTATAACTCGTACAGAGGAAAGGAAGCCATGAAGTCGTATCGGACCGAAATCCGTCAGTCCTCAGTGTGCACTCCCGATGGAATCGGGACCGTGGGGGCAGTCCGCATGCCCATGACGGTCGTCATTAAGGTGGGGGTGGACTGAGGGCTGCCTCGGGATTCGGTCTTTGGCAGCCCTGGAGAAATCCGGGGCTTTTTTGTTGAAAGGAACAGCGAGTCGCTCAGTCGCTGAGGGAAGAAGACGCTCAGACGCTGAGACGTCCAACGACAAGCCGGCGACTTTGCCGTTGACACTCGGCGCGGGAATCGGGACGATGATACTTCTGGAATTGCAGGGTCGCTCTTGCGGACGGCGGTCATGAAGGAATTCAGCGTCGGACTCGTGGGACTGGGCACGGTGGGCACCGGCGTCGCGCGGATACTCCTCGAGCAGGGGGACGCCCTCGCCGAGCGCACAGGGGTCCGGCTCAAGCTCAAGCGCGTCGTGGACATCGACCTCACGAGCGACCGCGGCATCCGACTGCCCGAAGGACTGCTCTCGGACAAGTTGAACGACATCCTCTGCGACGACGAGATTGCCTGCGGCGTCGAACTCGTGGGCGGAGTGGGCGCCGCACGCGACATCGTCGAAAAGTTGATCGACGCCGGAAAATCCGTCGTCACCGCCAATAAGGCGCTGCTGGCCGAGTGCGGCTCGGCGATCCTCCGGAGGGCCGCCGAGAAAGGGGTGAGCGTCGCGTTTGAGGCGTCGGTCTGCGGCGGGATCCCGATCATCCTCGCCATCCGCGACGGCCTCGTGGCCAACCGGATCGAGAGCATCGTGGCGATCGTGAACGGGACGGCGAACTTCATCCTGACGAGCATGAAGAAACAGGGACTGAGCTACGCGCAGGCGCTCACACGGGCCCAGGAACTCGGCTACGCCGAGGCCGACCCGACGCTCGACGTCGAGGGAGGGGATTCGGCCCACAAGCTGGCGATCCTCGCACAGCTCGCCTTCGGGGTGGATTTCGACCTCCGCGAGATCACGACGGAGGGCATCACGCGCATCGAGGCGCGCGACATCCAGTATGCGGCGGAGCTCGGGTACGAGGTGAAGCTGCTGGCGATCGGCCGGCGGCATGAAGGGGGCCTGGAACTGCGGGTGCACCCGGCGCTGATTCCGCAGTCACACCCGCTAGCGTGGGTGGACGGGCCGAGAAACGCGGTCCTGGTGACGGGCGACAACGTGGGCCCGCTCTTGTTCGAGGGTCAGGGCGCCGGGCAGATGTGCACGGCGAGCGCGGTCGTCAGCGACCTGGTGGACGTCGCTCTGGGCAAGACGAAGATCACCTTCGAGAGTTTCCGGTTTCTTCCGGGGAGGACGCGTCGCGAGCCGCTGAGACCCATCGCGGAGCACCGCGGGAGCTATTACCTCCGCTTCACGGCACTCGACCGGCCCGGGGTGCTGGCACAGATCGCCGGGTGTCTCGGGCGGCACGGCATCAGCATCCTTTCCGTCGTGCAGAAGGAGGCGCGGGGCGAGACGGGCGTGCCCATCGTGATGATGACCGATGTGGCCGAGGAAGCCGCGTTCCGGAAAGCCACGAGCGAGATCGACCGGCTGGACTGCATCCAGGCAAGGACCGTGTGGATTCGCGTCGAGAGGGGTCCCCAAACGCAATGAGTCGCGTTGGGGGGGCCCCATAGGAGCAGCGGATGAAATTCTTCGTGCTGGTTCCGGACGGGCTAGCGGACGACCCGCGTGAAGAGCTCGGGGGGAAGACGCCCGTCGAGGCGGCATCGACGCCGAACCTCGACCGCGTCGCCTGCGCCGGACGAGTCGGACAGGTGAAACTCATCCCGCGGGGGATGCCGTGCGGAAGTGACGTCGCGAACCTTGCCGTCCTTGGCTATAATCCCAAGGAGCACTATACCGGGCGCGCCCCGCTCGAAGCCGCCAGTCTCGGCATCCGCCTCGGCCCGGGCGACTGGGCACTCCGCGCGAACCTCGTCACGGTCAGCGATGGGACCATGGCCGACTATTCCGCCGGTCACATCAGCACGCGCGAAGCCACCATCATCATCGACCTCTTGAACGAGAAGCTCGGGACCGAGGACCTCTCGTTCCACCCGGGCGTGAGTTACCGGAACCTCCTGATCCTGCGGAACCGCCCGAAGTTCCGGGTCGAGACCGTGCCGCCCCACGACATCCTCGGCAAGCCCATCGCGTCTCACCTTCCCAGGCGCCGCGACGGGAAGATGCTGCGGGAGCTGATGGAGGCGTCGGCCCAGCTCCTGGCCGGCCACGAGGTCAACCGGGTGCGCCTGGAACTGGGCGAGAACCCGGCCAACATGATCTGGCTGTGGGGCGAGGGACAGTCCCCCGAGCTCCCGTCCTTCCGGGACAAATTCGGCAAGCGCGCCGCACTCATCTCCGCCGTCGACCTCTTGAAAGGACTCGCCGTCAGCGTGAAGATGGACGTCATCGTCGTGCCCGGGGCGACGGGGTACTACGACACGGACTACGCGGCGAAGGGGAAATACGCGTGTGAGGCGCTCCGCGAGTACGAGCTGGTATTCGTACACGTGGAAGCGCCCGACGAAGCGGGTCACGACGGCGACGTGAGGAAGAAAATCGCCGCCGTCGAGGCCATTGACCGGGACATCCTGGGGCCGGTGCTGAAGTGGCTCGAGGAGTGCGGTGAGCCGTTCCGGGTGCTCGTCCTGCCGGACCACGCGACACCCGTCGCCTTGAGGACGCACACGGACGTGGCGGTGCCCTTCGCGATGTACGGGACGGGAGTGGAGTCCCCGCGCAAGGTTCCCTTCTCGGAAGCGGCCGGGAAGACCTCCGACCTCAAGATCGACCCGGGACACGAGCTGATGGGGTACTTCCTGGGACTGCCCGGGTAAACTCCGTGCGGTGGCAGCAATGACGAAATCCGAATGACGAATCAATGACGAATGAACAAATGATGAAGTTGGGACTCCAGCGAGCGATATCTTTCATTCGGCATTCGGATCTCGACATTGAATCGTCATTCGGGTTTCAGGTTTTTCTCCTCTCCCTCTCCGGGAGAGGGGACCCAGAGGAAGGGTGACGACTCATGGGACTGATCGTTCAGAAATACGGGGGCTCGTCGGTGGCGGACGCCGAGCGCATCCGGAACGTGGCCCGACGGATCATCCGCACCAAGGAAGCCGGCAGCGACGTCGTGGTGGTGGTGAGTGCGCGGGGCGACACGACCGACCAGCTCTACGCCCTCGCGTACGAGATCTCCGCCAATCCGCCCAAGCGCGAGCTCGACATGCTGGTCGCCACGGGCGAGCAGCAAAGCATCGCCCTCATCGCGATGGCGATCCACGCGCTGGGGTATGACGCGGTGAGCTTCACGGCGGCACAGGTCGGGATCTACACGGACGACGTGCACCAGAAGGCGTCGATCAAGCGCATTTCGCCCGACCGCATTCAGCGGGAACTGGCCAAGGGACGGATCGTCATCGTGGCCGGGTTCCAGGGGGTGGACGCGAACGACAACATCACCACGCTCGGCCGCGGGGGAAGCAACACCTCGGCGGTGGCGATTGCCGCGGTGCTGAAGGCGGACGTCTGCGAGAACTACACCGACGTCGAAGGGGTGTACACGGCGGACCCGCGGATCGTCCCGGACGCCCGGAAGCTCGACTCCATCAGCTACGACGAGATGCTGGAGCTAGCGAGTCTCGGGACCCAGGTGATGCAGTCGCGGGCTCTGGAGTTCGCCAAGAAATACAGGGTTCCCGTTCACGTGCGGTCGAGCTTCACCGACACGCCCGGAACCATCATTTGCGAGGAGGTCCAGGAGATGGAAGAGGTCGTGGTGCGAGGCGTGGCCCTCGCCAGGGACGAGGCCAAGATTACGATCCTGGGTGTTCCCGACATCCCCGGGGTGGCGGCGAAGATCTGCAAGGTCATGGCCGAGCGCAACATCAACATCGACATGATCATCCAGAACGCGACGCTGACCGGGCGGACCGACTTCACCTTCACGGTGCTCGAGAGCGACTACACGGACGCCCTCGAAGCGGTCGAAAAGCTCCGCAAAGAGGTCGGCGCCAAGGAGGTCATCAGCGACCAGAATATCGCCAAGGTCTCGGTGGTGGGGGTCGGGATGCGAAATCACACCGGGGTCGCCCACACCATGTTCCAGGCCCTCGCCGACGCCGGGATCAACATCCAGATGATCTCCACCAGTGAGATCAAGATTTCCTGCGTGATCGACGAGGCCTCCGGCGAAAAGGCGGTCCAGGCGGTGCACAAGGCGTTCCGGCTCGACCAGGAAGGGCCCCCAAACGCAAAGAGTCGCGTTGGGGGACCCCCGACGACGCAGCCCAAGACGAAGAGGTCCGGAAAATGACACGTGTTCTGGTTTTCGACACGACGCTGCGCGACGGCGCCCAGGGTCCAGGGGTCAGTTTCTCCCTCCAGGACAAGCTCGACATCGTCGCAAGGTTCGACGAGATGGGCTTCGATTACATCGAGGGCGGGTACGCCGTCAGCAATCCCAAGGAGATGGAGTTCTTCCGCGAGGTGAAAAAGCTCCAGCTCGCGAAGATCAAGGTGGTGGCGTTCGGGAACACCCGTCGGGTCGGGACGAGCGCCGAAGACGACCCGAGCCTGCGCGGCATCCTCGACGCGGAGACCCCCGTCGCTTGCGTGGTCGGCAAGACCTGGGACCTGCACGTCGACGTGGTGCTCAAGACCACCCTCGATGAGAACCTCGCGATGATCGCGGACTCCGTGAGACTCCTCAAGAATGCGGGACGGGAGGTGATCTTCGACGCCGAGCACTACTTTGACGGCTACCACGCGAACGCCTCGTACGCGATCCAGTGTCTGGAGGCGGCGCGCGACGCCGGGGCCGACGTCCTGTGTCTCTGCGACACCAACGGCGGGTCGTTTCCTTCGTGGATCGAGGAGGTGGCGGCGGCCACGCACGGGAAGATCGCCGCTGCGCTCGGGATCCACTGTCACAACGACGGGGACATGGCCACGGCGAACACGATCGCCGCGGTCGAGGCCGGGGCGGTGATGGTGCAGGGGACGGTGAACGGTCTCGGGGAGCGGTGCGGCAACGCCGACCTCTGCACGGTCATCCCGGGACTGATGCTCAAGCTCGGACGCGAGGTCATCGCGCCGGAGAACCTCAAGAGGCTGACGGAGCTTTCCCTGTACGTCTACGAGCTAGCGAACATGATCCCGCGCGACGGTCAGCCCTATGTCGGCGTCAACGCGTTCTCGCACAAGGCCGGACTCCACGTGGACGCCATCCAGAAGATGCGCCGGACCTACGAGCACATCGAGCCCGAGAGCGTGGGGAACGAGAGGCGGTTCCTGATCAGTGAGCTGTCGGGGCGGTCGAGCATCCTGGCGAAGGCCCACGCGGAAGAACTCCACACCCGTCCGGATCTGGTCAAGAAGGTGGTGAAGCGCGTCCAGGAGCTCGAAAACGCCGGGTACCAGTTCGAGGCCGCCGAGGCGTCCTTCGACCTCCTCGTCCGGAAACTCGTCGGAAGACACCGGAAGTTCTTCGACCTGGACCGGTTCAACGTGGTGGTGGACCGCTTCAAGGACGGTTCTCCGGTGACGGTGGCCACGGTCAAGCTGACCGTCAAGGGGAAGGTGCAGCACACGGCGAGCGAAGGCGACGGTCCCGTGAACGCGCTGGACGGCGCCTTGCGGAAGGCACTCGAGAACTTCTATCCGGTCATCCGGGACGTGCACCTGATCGACTACAAGGTCCGCGTGGTGAACCCGCACGCCGGGACCGCCGCCAAGGTCCGCGTCGTCATCGAAAGCCGGGACCATGACAGCGTCTGGAGCACCGTCGGGGTCTCCGAAAACCTCATCGACGCCTCCTGGCAGGCCCTCGTGGACAGCGTCGAATACAAACTCCTGAAGGAAGAGGCCCGGAAGGGGAAGTCATGACTCCGGAGCTCGTGAGCCGGTACGATCCCAAAGAGGTCGAGGACCGCATCTACGCGGCGTGGCTGGCGCATGGACACTTCCATGCCGAGCCCGAGGGCCTGAGGAAGAAGCCCTACTCCATCGTTATTCCCCCGCCGAACGTCACGGGGGCGCTTCATCTGGGTCACGCCCTCAACAACACCCTTCAGGACGTGCTCATCCGCTTCCACCGGATGAAGGGCGCGAGCACGCTCTGGATGCCGGGCACCGACCACGCCGGGATCGCCACACAGTCGGTGGTCGAGCGACAGATTCTGGAGAGCGAGGGGAAGACGCGTCACGAGCTCGGGCGCGAGGAGCTGGTCCGTCGCATCTGGGAGTGGCGCGACCGCTACGGGAACCGCATCCTCGAGCAGCTCCAGCGGATGGGATGCTCCTGTGACTGGGACCGCACGCGCTTCACGCTCGACGAGATGTGCGCCCGCGCCGTCCGACATACCTTCGTCCGGCTCTTCCAGGCGGGAACCATCTACCGCGGCAAGCGCCTCGTCAACTGGGACCCGGTCAGCCAGACGGCGCTCAGCGACGACGAACTCGAACACGAGACCGTCCAGACGAAGTTCTGGAACATCCGCTACCCGCTTGCCGATGGCTCCGGCTTCGTCACCGTCGCGACTACCCGTCCAGAGACCATGCTCGGCGACACCGCGGTGGCCATCAACCCGAAGGACCCGCGCGCCGGCGGTCTCGTCGGCAGGACCGTCATCCTCCCGCTGATGAACCGCGAGATACCCATCATCGCCGACGACTATGTCTCGCTTCCGGGCCAGGGCGACATGGCCGAGTTTTCGACCGGTTTCCTCAAGGTGACCCCGGCGCATGACCAGAACGACTTCGAGATCGGAATGAGGCACAAGCTGGAACTCGTGAACATCTTCAACCGCGACGCGACGGTAAACGAGAACGGGGGGAAGTATCAAGGACTGGACCGGTTCGAAGCCCAGAGGGCGGTGGTCCGGGACCTCGAAGCCCTCGGGCTCATCGAGAGCGAGAAGCCGTACCAGCACGAGGTGGCACACAGCGAGCGGAGCCGTGCGCCCATCGAGCCGTGGCTTTCCGACCAGTGGTTCGTGAAGTGCGACGAGCTGGCGAAGCCGGCGGCCGAGGCCGTCCGCGACGGCCGTGTGAAGTTCTATCCCGAGCGGTACGCCGACACGTATCTCACCTGGCTCGACAACCTTCGCGACTGGTGCATCAGCAGGCAGCTCTGGTGGGGTCACCGCATCCCCATCTGGTACTGTCCCCGCCGGGACTGCTACGAGGCTCGCCAGTACGAGGGGTGCGAAGCCGGGTCCTCCGAAGAGGAGCGGGCGGCGCGACGCTTCTTCTTCACCGCACTCGAAGACCCCACACGCTGTCCCAAGTGCGGCGCCACCGACATCGAGCAGGACGGTGACGTGCTGGACACGTGGTTCAGCTCGGCACTGTGGCCCTTCAGCACCATGGGTTGGCCCGCCCGCACACCCGAACTCGGATTCTACTACCCGACCAACGTCCTCGTCACGAACCGCGACATCATCACGCTGTGGGTCGCACGCATGGTGATGATGGGACTCTTCAACCTCGGCAAGGTCCCCTTCCGCGACGTCTACATCCACGCGACGATCCTGGACGGCAAGGGCGAACGGATGAGCAAGTCGAAGGGGAACGGCGTGGACCCGATCGACATCATCGAGGAGTACGGGGCGGATGCACTGCGTTTCAGCCTGACCCACATGACCGGCGAGACGCAGGACGTCCGCATGCCGACGGAAAAGAAACGGCTCGGCGACGGGCGCGAGGTGAACACCTCGAAGAAGTTCGAGCTCGGACGGAACTTCACGAACAAGCTGTGGAACGCTGCCCGCTTCGTCCTGAGCAACCTTGAGGACTGGGACAACACCGCAGCGGCCGCGCCCGACCGCTTCGATTTCGACGACCGCTGGATCCTGAGCCGTCTGGCGCTCGCCGTGGAAGAAGCCACCGCCGAACTCGAACGCTACGCCTTCGGAACCGGCGTCCAGAAGCTCTACGCCTTCTTCTGGAACGAGCTGTGCGACTGGTATCTCGAGAGAGCCAAGCCCAAGCTTGCCGGGCAAGGTTCAGGCAGACAGGTGACACAGCGGGTGCTCGCCTTCGTGCTCGACCAGACGCTGAGGCTCCTGCATCCGGTGATTCCATTCGTGACCGAAGCCATCTGGGAGAAGCTCCAAGAGACCGCGCCGGGACGCGACCTCACGGCGGAAATCCGTGCACCCGCGTCGGCACATCTCGTGGTCGCGCCGTGGCCTCTCGGACTCGGAACGCTCCGAAACGCCGAGCTCGAAACGCAAATGGAACTCCTCCAAGGCATCGTTCACGCCATCCGCGAGATCCGCAGCCAGATGGAGATCGCCCCGAGACAGGCGATCCCGGCGGTCATCTCGGCCGGCGAGCATGCCGGGTTCATCCGCTTGCAGGCGGAATTCATCACCTCACTGGCAGGCGTCAGGGAGCTCACGGTCAAACCGAGGGCGGAACGGCCGCCGCATTCGGCGTCCGCCGTGGTGTCCGGGGTGCAGGTCTTCGTGCCGCTCGAGGGACTCATCGACTTCGAGAAGGAGCGTGCCAGACTCACCCAGCGCATCCAAAGGGCGGAGCGGGGCTTGCAGTCGGTCTCCGCCAAGCTCGCAAACAGGAACTTCCTCGGACGCGCAAAACCCGAGGTGGTCGAGCAGGAACGCAGCCGCGAGCGGGAACTCCAGGCCGAGCTGGACAAACTGAAATCGGCTTTGCGAGGACTGGAAGAGTAGGCGAGAAGCAAGCACGCGCATCCGCCGTCTCGGCACAGCGACCGGGTGCATTAACGTTTTGGGGAAATGCTGTCGATTGAACGCTGTTCGCCCCTTCGGGGCCAATGCACTCGAATTCCCCAAAACGTTAATGCACCCACAGCGACCTTACTTGCTTGACAGGGTGCGCGCGGCATCTTATAATGTTTTGGATGTACTACCTGTCAGGAGACCAGTCATGGTCGAGATGGAACTAACGCGCATTCTGATCGCGGAGACGCGGGACGGTCAGATCATCGTGCTCCGGGAGAAGAACGGCACCCGTGCGTTCCCGATCGTCATCGGGTATTTCGAGGCGGCGGCCATCGACCGGCACGTCAAGGAAATCCCCATGCCCCGCCCGCTGACGCATGACCTCTTGAGCTCGGTCATCAAGGCGTTCGGCGGGAAGCTGGACCGGGTGGTCATCAACGACCTGCGGGACAACACGTTCTACGGGCGGCTGATCATCAAGCGCGACGGCGAGACGCTGGACGTCGATTCGCGGCCGTCGGACGCGATCGCCCTGGCCGTGCAGAACAGCGCCCCCATCTTCGTCGAGGAACACGTCCTCGAAGAGGTTTGCGGATCCGGTTCCTTCGACTTGTCGGAACTCGACCTCAACCTGGATGGCGAGCCCGGAGAAGGCGAAGAGGACGAGGACCAGCATGACGAAGACGAGCCGAAGGCCTGAGTCGGCGTGTGCCGCACAGTCTACAAGTCCCAGGTCAGTCCAGGCGGACCTTTCGACGTGTCGACTTGAGACTTGTGGACTGCTCTCGGAGGGTTGGCCGAGTGGTCGAAGGCGGCGGTCGTGAAATCTCCTCCAGAATCCCGCCCCATGCTCTGATCCTCGTGACGTTCATTACTTACGACTTTTGTCACAACCGCTGTATGCCGCAATATCCCGTGCTCCGCTTATTGCAACAACCGCCCCTCATTGGCATCCACCTTGAGTGTTCATTTCGTACGTGTTGCATCCAAGGACGCGACTTGGTATCATGCGGACATCTTCGGACGGGTTCGAGGGACTGTGCATGAATCCAGTGGTTGACGTGCTAAAGGGTCTTCCGCAGCGAAGGGAAGACGTCTGGCAGGGCGGCTTGGTCCGGTTGCCGGCATGGGTGTCCGAGACAGCGGGTGAGCCTCCGTGGCGGCCTTACGCCGGTCTGTGGATCAGCCTGCGGACGAGACTTCTGGGGTTGGGCGACCCGTCCCGGCTCCGGGGGAACCGGTACGGACTGGCATTGGACGTCCTCGCTGAGTTCGCCGAATCGACCGCCGGCTATCGGCCAAGCGCGGTAGAGGTGAGCGATCCGGTCCTTGGGGAGCGGCTGGGGCGGGTTCTAACGCCGGCGGGCATCGAGGTTCGCCTTCGCGACCGGCTGCCCGCGGTCGAGCAGGTCCTCGACGAGATGGAAACGAGGACGAGCGGGCCGATGAGAATCCCAAGAGCACTGTCGGTCCCGGGGGTGACGGTCGAGCGCATGCGGGCGTTCGCCGAGGCCGCAAAGGAGTTCTATGAGGCACACCCCTGGAGTTTCCTCTCCTCGGAAGACGACATCGTTCGCATCGAATCCCCGACGCCCGTTCCGGAACTGAAGGTCGTGTCGGTGATGGGCATGGGCGGCTTCGCCTACGGCCTTGCCTTCTACGCTTCGACCGAGCATCTCGGAAAAATGCATGAGATGGAGCCGCGCGAGTTCTTCACGAAGCATTCGGCGTGGGCTGTTGATTTCGACTCGATCGACTTGCTGCCCTTCGGCGACGCGGACCTCTTCGAGGACCACCGGCTGCCCGTTGGGGGGCCGAAGGGGTATCCTCTGGCAAAACTGGTCGGCCCCAGCCTCAAGATCCGCCGGCCCGACCCGACGACCCTGAGTTTCTTCGAGGGGACCCTCCGCGCATTTGCCCGGACAACCGAGACCGATGCCGACAGCGGCCGCTGGACGAAGACCGTGGACACGTTCGACGGGTCGAGGGAATTCGTGCTGGTCCTTCCGGACCTGCTCGAGTCCGCTGAAACGCCGCAGAAAGCACGGGGACAAATCCCTGACCCGAGGGTCACGGAGCGCGCGATGGAGGACATCGGGCGCGTTCTTGACCAGCAGGACTTCCGGTCGCCGGAAGAGGCCCAGCGGTTCGTGGATGAGAAGTTGCAAGGCAAGCCCGTTCCTCATGTGCCGCCGAGGACCCCGCTGGAACGGGCGCAGGACGTCGCGTATGAAGCCGTCGAGCACTGGGGCCGCCGCCGAATCCAATTGGCCCGCAAGGCGATCGAGATCTGTCCCGACTGCGCCGATGCCTACGTGATCCTGGCGGAAAACGCCGCGGACGTCGAGGAAGCCCGTCGCCTGTATGAGGAGGGAGTCGCGGCGGGGGAGCGCGCGCTGGGGACGAAGACGTTCGAGGAAGACGCCGGGCATTTCTGGGGCATCACCCGGACCCGGCCTTACATGAGGGCACGACTCGGATTGGCCCAGACCCTCGAAGGAGCCGGTGAACTGGACGGTGCCATCGGACATTACCGGGAGCTTCTTCGACTCAACCCGAACGACAACCAGGGTGTACGCGACCTTCTGACGGCCCTCCTGCTCCGGCTGAAGAGACACGAAGAACTCCAGTCGCTCTTTGAGAGATACCCCGAGGAGCACAGGGCCGAGCCGCTCTACGCTCGGGCGCTGCACGCTTTCCAGAGAGCGGGCGACAGTTCCGAAGCCCGACAGGCGCTCGACGACGCCCTCGCCATGAACTCGCTTGTCCCTCCCTACCTGATCGGGGAACGGGACTTCCCGCCGGACCTCCCCGAATCCTACAGTCTCGGGAGCGAGGACGAGGCGGTCTGGTGCGCACACATGCTGCTCGAAGCATGGGAGAGCACCCCAGGAGCATTGGACTGGCTGAAGCACAGGCGGGACGAGAAGAAGACGCCCCAAGAGAACCGGAGGCGCCGCGACAAGTGACCCGGCGTCACCACGGCTTCCTTCCGTTGCTTTGGTCCCCGACGGGGGTGGTCGTATCAGCTTCCAACGGGCCGCCAGGTCGGCTTGTGTCCCTGAGGGACAGGGATTTCTTGCACCGGTATGTTTCCAGTGCCGGTCATGGGGAATGTCCGGAATCCCGACCGGCGCCGGGCCGGAAGCCGTAGTCCCGTAACCAGGTACCTCGAGGCCCGTTGAGGATCGGTCTAGGGGGACCGAGTCCGGAAACTCCTTGTCGGATGCTTGTCGAATACGTAGAATTCTGGTGGTGCCTTGTCGTCGAGCTGGTACGGCCCGAGAGTTGCCATTTCGGCGGCGTGACATAATATTATAAATAGCAATGAGTTAGATGTGCGGCGGAGGGTTGGCCGAGTGGTCGAAGGCGGCGGTCTTGAAAACCGCTTGTCCGGTAACGGGCACAGAGGTTCGAATCCTCTACCCTCCGCCAGTTTTGCCCCAAAACGCCGGTTTCTTGCGGTTCTTGGCCAAATTGACTAATGCCCGTCTGTCCGGCAGAGTCCGCCGAAGTCCGCCTGAGTCCGCCTTGTTCGACAAGTCTGGCGCCAAGTTTTCCGCGCCCATCTCCCTGCATTTCCGGCCCGTCCGTACCCGTCGCTGCCGCCGCGTCGCGTGGAGATCTCGACAAGCCGGGCAGGCGTTCCACGGCCTCACCAAGTTCTTCCACCACGGCGGGGGCCGTATAGCGGTCGAGCGTCAAGGTGATGGTCGAATGCCGGGCAATGCTTTGCGCCGTCTCGGGGTGAACGCTGACTTCAAATTGAAGGACGATAACCGAGCGGATCGTCGAGACACGCACGTCGCCCAGCTCACCTTCAGGGCAGGCCGCCGAATGGCACCGGCAGAACCGGTCGTGCTGAAGCCTCGGCTGCTTGCAGGTCTCGAGCACCTCGCCGAAGATGGCTAGGTCCTCGGGCCTCAGGCTGATGAAGCAGTCGAATGCTTCTGTCCCGGTTTTCGCCCGTCTCTTCCTTCGGGGGTCGACCCGGTGCCTTCCCATCTTACTTCTTGAGCACCTGGAACAGACTCCCGTAGTCGTCGGTCCAGAGCGGCGCGGGCTTGGCGGGAATCTTCCACTCCGTCCGAACGCGCTTGAGTTCCGGGCCGTCGAGGAACTTTCTGTTATTCGTCACGAGGACCCAGTCGGCGGCACGGATCCCTTTGTGGGGGTCCTGGAGGGATTTCACATGGACGGCCTCGCGTCCGAACGCCGCGGCCAGCCGGCGGACGACGGGGGCGAGGTCGAGGCACCGGTTCGAGATGTGGAACGCGAGGATTCCGTCGGGCCGGAGGTGCTCGAGGTAGACATCCGCGCACTCGCGCGTCAACAGGTGCATCGGGATGGCGTCGGAGGTGAAGGCGTCGACGGCGAGGACGTCGAACTGCTGCGGGTGTCCCTGGGCCAGCTCCCGCTCCAACGTGATCCGGCCGTCGCCGAGGACGACGTCGACGCGAGCCGGGGTGTCCTTGCAGTAGGTGAAGTACCGCTTCGCGAGCCGGACGACCTCGGGGTTGATCTCGTAGAACCGGATGAGATCGCCGGGCTTTCCGTAGACGGCGAGGGTTCCGGCCCCGAGACCGATGACGCCGATGCGCAGCGACGCGTTGTCCCCTTCGGCCGGGGAGGTCCGCCGGGGGTGGGAATTGATCGCGACGCCTCCTCCGCTGTCGGTCCCGTAGTACGACGTCGGCATCCGGCGGAGATCGTTGTCGAGGTACTGGCACCCGTGCTCGATTCTCCCGTTCGTGAGCACCAGCATGGACCGACGCTCCCCGTTCGGGCCGCCGTCTGACCAGTCAGTCACCTTGAGCACCCCGTAGAAGTTCCGTGACCGGGCGAGGGCGTCCCCGGAACTGTTGGAGACCTCGCGGATCAACGTTCCCGTGATGCCGGCGAAGCCGATCAGCAGCACGGCCCACGCCCAGAAGGGTTTGCCGGGCGACAGCTTCGACCTCCTGTCCAGGAAATGGAGGACGAGCGTGGCCGCGCACACGGACGCGAGGAGCATATAGTACGGCCGGTACCGGAGGAGTTGGTCCATCGAGGAGAAGGCGCTGGAAGTATCCTGGGCGAACCACTTCATCGACACGGTGATGACGGCAAAGCCGAGGAGCAGCACCGCCGCCGCCCGCCAGGTCGCACGGGCTTTGGAGATCCATTTCTCGTCGAGCAGATGGAGGGCGATGGCGACCAGCCACACACCGGCGAAGACGGCACAGCAGAGCACGTGCTGGATCAGGCAACTCATCATGACGAGGACGCCGAGGGCCGCGACGACCAGGAGCGCCCACGCCCAGGCGGGCTTGGCGCGACGGGGTATGACAACCGGGAGGCGGATGTAGGTGATCACCGCGAGGAGGCACGTCGCCGTGAGTGCGAGGTGGTACTCCCAGTAGCCCCTGAAGAGATGCGTCGCGACGAGGACGACGAAGAGACCTCCCAGCGCGCCTCCCGCCGCCACCATGAGGTAGAAGAGGGTGAGATGTCGCGGGGAAGGCTTGAGACGCGCGAGCTCCCCGTGACAGAGCATGCAGCAGGCGAAAAGCGTGGCGCTGTACACGGCGATCTGGGCGGGTAAGTGGACGCGGACGCCGAGGAACATCGTGACCGCAGCCGTCCAGACCAGGAGGAAGAGGATCATGAGCGTGAAGAGGTTGCGGACATACCACCTCGGATTGTCGAAGGCGATGACGAACGTGAGGAGGTAAAGGGCGAGGGGCACGATCCACAGGAACGGCACCACCGCCACCTCCTGGCACAGTTGGTTCGTCGTAGACAGGAGCACGAGCGACCCGCAGGCGGCGAGGAGCAGCCAGAGCGCGACGACGCCCGCGCGGGGAGGTTCTCCCGCCGAAACCGGCGAAGCCTGGGGCCTGACACCCTTGCGGTTTTCCGGCAGGAAAGTCGCCACGCCGCCTGACTCCCGGCGGACGACCCGGTAGGCGCACCAGGTGCACGACGCCACGAACGCCGCGTAGACGGCGGACCAGGCATACGCCTGCATCCGCAGCGGGAGGTGCGGCTCGACGAGGAAGGGGTAGCTCACCAGGGCGAGGAGCGACCCGAGGTTGGAGAGGGCGTAGAGCCGGTACGGGGAGCGGCCCACGTGCGTGCGTGCGAACCAGTCCTGCAGCAGCGGGCTGGTGGTCGACAGGAGAAAGTAAGGCGCCCCGACGACCGCGGCCAGCAGCAGCAGGATGTGCCACGTGGGATACTCGGACCCGGTGGGCTTCCACAGGGCGGCGGAAGGGATGACGGGAAGCGTCGCCAGCGACGCCACGAGCAGCCCGACGTGTGCCCGCGCCCTCGCCCGCGTGGACAGCCGACGGTTCACATGGGCGTAGGCGTAACCGGCCAGGAGCAGCACCTGGAAGAAGAGCATGCACGTCGTCCACACGGCGGGCGACCCGCCGAACCAGGGCAGGATGAACTTGCCGATCATCGGCTGCACCTGGAACAGCAGGAACGCGCCGAGAAAAATCGTCACAACATAGCGGACCATTCGTTTCCCTTTACCCGCCTTCGTCCGAAAGCGTGCGCCCCCTGGGGCGCGCGATGAAGGGCTAGTTCGTGGTCGTCCGCAACATGCGGCGCCGGCTTCCGCGGGTTTCGCCTCTTCCTGGACGGGAAGCGTGCGCCACCCGCGGCGGGGAGACTTCACCGGCTGGCGGCCAGCGGCGTTTGTTGGTCATCGCCTCCGCGGGGTGGCCGGAAAGTAGACCCAGAGGTGGTTCACTCGTTCGTATTGTCCGAAGTAGAGTTCCCCGCCGGCGCCCGTGGCCGCAGAGCGGAAGTGATACCCGTACTGTCGCGCGTTGAGAACCGACGTCGCCACGCCCAGGTTTCGCAGCGTCTGCCCCTTGGGGTCATAGCAGAACAAGTGGCCAACGTCTTCCTCCAGCCCGGCGGTGCCGAACACGCGCCCATCGTGGCTCACGGCCAAGCACCCCAGACCCTCCAGGCGCGAGACCTTGCCGATCGTCTGGACCCTAGGGCTGCGGGGATCGACGCGGAACAGCAGGGCGTCCGGATCGACTCCGCCGTAGAGCAGGCCGCTGGACTCGTCGGCCGCCCACGTCACCGCCCGCGGCCCGGCCGAATCGCCGACCGGCATCGGCAGGCCCGTCGTTTCCACCCGGCCATGATTCAGGTCACAGGTCCACAGTCTCGAGGCCGCGTCGGCGCCCCACAAGCAACCGCCCGGATCGATCACGACCCGGCTGAACGGCGCTATCGGGCCCGCGACCTGTCCGATGACCTGGACATTGCCTGCCGCGGCGTCGACCGTGAACACCCGTCCGTCGTCTGCCAGCCCGGCCATCGTCTTGCCATCGCCGCACGCGACCGCGTGAGCCACGGCGACACCGGCAAACAGGTCGAAGACTTTCTGCGGCTTCAGCGGCCGCATCCAGCCCCATTCCTGGATCAGGAAAGTCAACATGCGGGCCTCAACCTTCCACAGCGACGATCCTGCCGCACCGTTGGCCACGGCGTAGACGTTGGGGGCGTCGGCTTGGGCTTCGACATCCTGCATCAACCCGGCGATGGAGGTGGCGTCGGGGATCGTGCCGGCATCGCGGACGACGCCGGTGCTGCCGTGGATCGCCGCGGCCATGACATGCGCCTTGCCCCCGGCGGTGCCCAGCCAGGTCGTCCGGCCGTCGGCGCTGTGGAGCAGGACCTGGATGGCCGTCTCACCCGCCGGCGGGGGGATGCTCTGCGTCGGGAAGCACAGCGGCATGGCGACGAACACACCCTCCTGCACGCTCTCGGAGGGACTTACATGATCGATCCGAACGTTCATTTCGTTGGCCTTTGTCGATGAGGGAAGAGAAGACCCGCCGCTCAGCCCCAGGTGCGAAGGGGGAACTGAAGGCTCTCGCCGGTGGCGTCCATGGCCAGTCTGGCCATGCCCGGCCCGGGATCGCCCTGCATACCGAAGTACAGGTTGCCGTGGCCGTCGCGCCCGGCGCGCGAGGAGTAATGGGCGGTCCCGTTGGTGCGCGTAACCTTCGCAAAGTCGCTCCGCCGGCCGGTGCGCGGGTCGAACTGCACGATGACCCCTTCCACGCGGTGACGCTCGGGGTCGCTCTCGGTGCCCTCACACCAGCGGGTCGTGCAGAAGTAAAGGTTGCCGTCGGCGGCGAAGACCAGCCCGCCGCAGTGGTCGAACTTGAACGGCATCGGCACGTACGGACTACGCCGCTGGTGCGCGCCTCCCAGGTCCTCGATGCGTCCGACCGGGCCGTCCTCGGGCCAGTAGCGGAACAGGTGGGGGTCGGCCGCCCACGGCACCCCGTAGACGCAGTCGCCGTCCGGCGAGCCGACCACGTCGTAGAAGACGTTGTGCCAGCCGCCCATGCCCGGGGTGAACGGCACGTAGACGGGCAGTTCGAGAAGCCGGTCGGTCTCGGGGTCGTACCGGACGATCTGGCCCTGGTCGTTCGAGGTGAACACCCGCCCGCGGCGGTCCGTGAAAAGCGCCTGCGAGTTGATCGAACTGATCCGGCCGAGGCTGCGGATCGTCCTCGTGCGGATGTCGAAGATCCAGAAGTGATCCCGAGGATACGAGATAGCGTACAGCCGCTGACGCTGCCCGTCGAAGGCCAGGCAGCGACAGCCCTCGCGCGGGATGAAGGGGCTGGTCCACGCGACCGCGTCGCGCCGCGTGTCGTAGGCTACGACGTAGGAGCAGGGAAAGGCGCTGTCCGTCTTCCACTCGCCCCAGTGCTGATAACCCTTGCGGCCGTAGCCGGGGGCGCTGAGGTGCGTTGCGGCGTAGAGGATCCCGTCCTGCGCCGAGGCCGCGAAGCCGTAGTGAATCTTGCACTGCGTGGCCCGGCCGCTGGTGGCCGGCTCGCCCACCGCCTCGGCCACGTTCAACACGTGGTCCAGGGAATCGGTCGCCTCGTTGTACCGCAGGATGTGGACGATTCCGCCGCGCAGTCTCTCGCAGCAGGCCGAGACGTAGATGCGGCCGTCCGGCCCGGTGTGCAGGTCCCAGCAGCTATCGGGTTTGGGCTCGACCTGGAAATCGTAGAACGTCGTCCCACGCATCGCTTGCTCGCTTTCCGTGGCTTGTGCCGCCGACTGCCGGGGCCTTGCATCCGTCGGCCGATACATAGGCTACCCGGCACGCCGCCGCTTGGCAACCGGTTTCCTCCCCCCGGCGCGAGCGTGAGACGAACTCCCGGTGTCCACCTGGCCCGCCGGAAGAGATTGGTCGTGATGCATCGTGTCGATCATTCCTTCGCGCCGTGCCGGAGCAGGACGTCGACGGTCTCGTCCTGCTCCTTGCTGGGACCCGCTTTCCTCTGTGGGTCGCCGATTCTTGCGAGGGCAAGCGGCGTCTTGCCGTCCTTGTCTTTCGCGTTGACGTCGGTCCCGCTTTCGATGAGCGCGACGCAGGTTCCCTTTCGCCACCGCTCCGCGGCCTCGTGCAGAGGCGTCCGTCCCCGGTCGTCCGCGGCGTCCACCCGCGCGCCGCGGCGGATGAGGAGAGTCACCATCCCGGTCTCGCCGCCGAACGCGGCGTACCAGAGAGGCGTGACGCGATGGTTGTCCTTCGCGTTGACGTCGACGCCGTTGTGGAGGAGGAGCTTCGCCGATCCGCAGTCGCCTGCCATCGCAGCGTAGTGGAGAGGCGTATCCTTCCCCACATCCCTCCTCAGTGGATCGAGCCCCCTCGAAAGGAGCAGTGCGAGGACCTCGTTGTCCATGCCCCACCCCATGGCCCATACCCACGCGCGGCCATGATCGACATCGACGTCGCCCCACGCGGTGTTCGGGTCCGCGCCTCGGTCGAGAAGGGCCCGCACCACCTCCCGCTCGCGGTGGTTGGCCGCCCAGCACACGGGCGTCCAGGGATTCCCTTGTCGGCCTTGGACCTTGGCGCCCCGCGCGATGGCGAGGAGCGCCAGGTCTTCCTTCCCGGTGTAGATGGCCCAGACCAGAGGCGTCATATCCCAGTTCTCGTTCTTCGCCGTCTCTTTCAAGCACACGGCGTCAAGCGGGCAGGGCCACGAGTTCAGGAGCGAGCACACCGTCCCTTCGTCCCCGATCTTCATCGCGTCGACCATGTGCCTTTCGAGGATGCGGAGGCGGACGTAGTACGTCCCGGCGAGCGTCAGCGCGATGAACGCGACGATCGTCACCGGCGCCCAGAAGCCGATCTTCCCACCCTTCGCCGAGTTCCCGCCGACGGACGCCGCCGTCTCATTCGTCATTCGGCCCTCCGTCCTTCGTCATTCCTTCGCCCCCGCCTTGCGCAGCGCCTCCACGACGGCGCGGTTATACTGGGAGAGGGCCAAATGCAGGACCGTGAGGCCGTTGTTCGTCTTGGCGTTGACATCCGCGCCCTTCGCGATGAGAAGCTCGACGATCTCCGCTTGCCCACCGACGGCCGCCCAGTGCAGGGGCGTCCGCCCGTCATCGGCTCTGGCATTGACATCCGCGCCTTTGGCAATGAGAAGTTTGACGACGTCCCAACTCTTGTGGGCGATTCCCCAGAGCCGCGGCGTCCCCCCATACTCGCCCTTGGCGTTGATATTCGCGCCCTTCGCGATGAGAAGCTCGGCGAGTTCCTTCTCCCCATTGATTGCCGCCAGGTGCAACGGCGTCCCGGAGTTGTCCTTACTGTTGATATCCGCACCTTTCGCGATGAGAAGCTCGGCGAGATCCTCTTGCCTCTTATGGGCCGCCAGGTGCAGCGGAAACCACCCGTTATCGCCTTGGGCGCTGGGGTCAGCGCCCCTGCTCAAAAGCAACTGGGCCAGCGCGCAGTCTCCCCATTCCACGGCAATGAGGAGCGGCGTGCGCCCTTCGATGTCCCGCGCGTTGACGGGACAAGGGAACGAGTGCGCCAAGGCTGCGACGGCTGCCTTGTCCTCCATGTCCATCGCGTCGACCATGTGCCTTTCGAGGATACGCAGGCGGACGCAGTACGTCCCCGCGAGCGTCAGCGCGATGAACGCGACGATCGTCACCGGCGCCCAGAAACCGATCTTCCCACCCTTCACTGGCTTCCCGCCGACGGGCGCCGCCGTCTCATTCGTCATTCGGCCCTCCGTCATTCCTTCGCCCCCGCCTTGCGGAGGAGATCGATGACCCGCTGCTTCGCGGCGGGGTCGTCGCCGCTATGCGTTTCCCGGGCGCGCGCGAGGGCCAGAGGAGTCTGACCGGCGTTGTCGCGGGCGTTCACCCGCGCTCCCTTGGAGAGAAGGATCTCCACGAACCCCGTGCGGCTGTACGACGCCGCCACGTGCAATGGTGTCCGGCCGACCGCATCCGGCACATTCACGTCGGCGCCGCCGGCGAGGAGATCGTCAACCCATGATCCGTGAAGGACGGCGACGTGAAGAGCCGTCTCGCCGCGGTGGTTCCGTGCGTTGACGTCAGCGCCCGCGGCCAGCAACAGAGGTGCCGTGTCGATGTATTTTTCGACTACTATGGCCGCGTGCAATGCAGTGTTGCCTGCGTAATCCAGGGCGTTCACGTCGGCGCCGGCTGCGAGGAGCGTCTTCGCGATCTCCCGGCGGCCCCATGCCGCCGCCACGTAGAGGGGTGTCCAGCCGTTGATGGTCCTGGCGTTCACGTCGGCGCCGCGGGCCAGGCATCTCGTGACCAGTTCAAGGTCGTGGTGCCAGACCGCCCAGTGGAGAGGCGTCGATCCCACCAGGGCCAGGTCGCGCGTCTCTTCGGGCGGCCTCACGCGGACGTTGACCGGGCACGGCCACCAGTCCAGCAGTGAACCGATCATCGCTTCGTCGTCCATTTCGAGCGCCGTGACCATCGCCCGTTCGAGCAGCCGCATCCGGACGTAATACGTCCCCGCGAACGCAAGGAGGATGAAGAGGACAATCGACATCGGCGGGATGAACTTCCTGAAACGCACGCCTGCGCCTCCCCTGAAGGACCCTTGCGGATTTCACTCCCATTCTGCCGGCTCCATCCGGGGATTCCAGGGGTGTTCCGAATGGAGAACGTCTCCGCTGCTGGGAAGCCTCCTTCCAGGCAGCCGGCCGGTCGCATGGGCGCGGGTTCCGAGTGGCGTGCCTGCGGAACGTCCGATTCCGCCGCTTCACCTCCGCCCCGGAACTCCCTCACCGGCGCCAGCGTCCAGCGGGACAGGGCGCAAGCACCCGACGACCCGATGGGGCACTGTTGGGTGATGCTGCGATCAATTCGCTCGCCCAGCCAGAAGCCGCCGGACCTCGCGCCTCCCCACGCTCCGCAGAGCCGCAATTCGGGTTTTGCTCTCAGACCTGGGCCTGGAGCGTCCCGATTCCCACTGGCCGACCGCCACGGTGCTTACGCTGACCAGTTTCGCCAGTTCGGCCTGGCTGATTCCCAAGCGGCCGCGGAGCGACCGGATCAGCCTGGGCGTCATGCGGATTGTCGTCGCCTGCGCGCCGGCCGCGGTTTCCGTTGCCGCCTGCATCTTCGTCTTGACCTGCTCCTCGACCCGAGCGGCCTTCAGGGCACGGACTTCATGTGCGAGATTGCCAACGCGTCGCCGCAGCCGGCGTAGTTCCTCGACGTGCTTCGTCATCAGGCGGCGCGTCTCGCGACGAGACAGGCGTGCGATCTCAGCCTTCAACACGGTTTCGACTTTTCCCATGATCTACTCCGATATCTGAAAACCCACCTATTTCACCCTCCCGCCGGTGCAGGAGGGGAACGAGCCGCCCCCACTGGACAGCCAGTAAAGACGAACCTACCGATCTCGATCCTTCTTGTCAACGGGTATTGCGCCCCCGCTGGGAAGAAGCTGTCCACGTGGCTGGCCGGTCGCTTCCTCGTGGGCTCGCAGTGGCGTGCCTGCGAAACGTCCGATTCCGCCGCTTCTCGTCCGCCGTGCCCTCGGCGACTACCTATGCCATGCTCTCCAGACGGGTATCAGTTCGAGACGCACCCAGCGGCTGAAACCCGGGTCTCCGAACCGGCTCCCGGCAGCGAGAAAAAATTCTCGGATTTTTCTTGACCTCCAGCCGGAGTAGGGAGTCTAATAATGCGAGAAGGAATTCTCGGTTGCCCACACTATCAAGAAGGGAGCTGATATGCCGCGTCGGAAAAGTCGAACACTTACGGAGGTCGAACTGGAATTCATGCAGATCGTCTGGCAGGCCGGCGACGTGACTCCCGAGGATGTCCTGGAGCAGCTTCGCCGTAAGGGACGGAACCTTTCCGACGGATCCGTCCGCAAGATCCTCTCGATCCTGGTAACCAAGGGCTACGTGTCACGCCGCGCGGAGGGCAGGACGTTTCGGTATAACGCGGAAGTGCCCAAGGGCCGGGCGAACCGCAGCCTGCTCATGGACTTGGTCAACCGCGCTTTCGGCGGCTCGCCGGCGCTGATGGTGGCCTCCCTGCTGGATAGCCCTAAGGTGAGCCAAGCGGACCTCAAACAGATCAGGCAGATGATCTCCGAACGGGAGAAGCCAAAATGAACGGGACAGGATGGTGGCTAACGCTGGATAGGATGGGCTTTCAGACCGTCCGGCTGTTGCTGTCGGTCGTGTGGCAGTCGTCGATCCTCCTGGCGGCTGCGGGACTGCTTGCATGGGCCCTGAGGCGAAGACGGGCATCGGTGCGACTCGCGATCCTGGCCGCGGCCATCCTATCCTCACCGCTGATTCCGCTTCTGGGCCGGGCGGCTTCGTGGTCCCGTGCTCAGGTACCCATCCCGGTCATGCCGAGCTACTCGACCACGACCGCGACGGTCGAACCTGCGGAAGCCGCGCCTCCCGTTGCCTCGCCCGCAGAAACAGTAACGGCCGCGCCGGTCGTGCCATACCCGATCCCAGTTGGGGCACTCGAGTTCCACTTCAGGGCTGATCTTTCCATGCGTGACGAGCCGACAGTAGTCGAGTTCAAACAGCTCGACAGTAACGGCGACAGCATCGACAATAAGATCTGGCACTGCACCGTGTCCGAGTGGACGGATATGGAGGCTGTCCAGGATGTGGTGTATCACGTCAAGAATTCAGAGGTGGTCGATTGGGACAAGAATCAGCCCTACCCGAACGGATGTACCTACACCTTCGTGGTTTACATCAAGGATCCCAAGGACTGCAACGGGAACCCCTTGAACCCTATTGCAGATCTATTCCAGGTCCGGCTCGATCCGTGACGGTCTCTGTCTGGACGAGCAGGTTGCAATCTGGTTCATGGGCCGCGAGCAACCGGGCAGGTTGCCATTGGGAGATCCTCTGAGACAAGATCCCGCAGCACCACCCCGTGCCATCATTCTCGCTCCTCACGGGAGTAATCCACGATGACCTTTTCTTCTCCCGTGGCGCGGTCGCGAACAACCATCTTTGGACCATACGCGGACGCCGAATGACGCTTCGGAGAGAATGCGATCTTCTTTCCATCGGGGCTCAGGCCACAGTAGTGGAGATACTCCGATGGTATGCCGTCAGACGGTGGGGGTGGCAACTTCCAAGCCTCGGCCAGGTCTAGAAGTTCTGCATGCGATTCTTCGCCGGCCTTTGTCTCCGTCACCTGCCATGTCCCAGGGGCGATCTTGTAGCCCTTGTGCTGCTCCGTTCCGTCGGAGCCAAAGAAATCCACCTGCAGGTAGATGAAGCCGTCCCTGCTCCAATAGGGGATAAACGACTTGATCCGAGATTCGCTGGACAGACGCAACTTAGCATAAACATCGACTCGGTCTTTCCCCCAAGGATCACCCACGCAGCAGGGCATGTCCTGGGTGCAATAGAGGATCTGGTCAGTCGACGGCGACCAGTACCACGTCATTTCGTGGGTGCCTTTGTTCTCGTTGCTAGCCAACATCCATTTCTTCCCGGTTCGTAAGTCCAGTATCCAGAGTTCATCGTCCTTGCCAGAGAACCCGGGCTTACCGGTCACGTAGGCGACAAGAGGAAGCTTCGGCGAGCATCCGCAGTTCCAGGCATTCTCCACCAAGACCTTTGGCTTTCCTCCATCGGCCGCCACTTTCATCACGGAGTAATTCGCCTTGGTTGTAGAATGGAAGCCCATCAACAGCCAGATGATTTCCGTGTCGACATACTCCCTCTCAAAAACGATCTCCTTGCCGTCGGATGTCCAGGTAGGGTGGCTCAGATTGATTCCGATCTCGTGGCGTACGTTATAGACATAGACGTGGAATGCCCAAGCCACCAACGCGATTGCCACTGCTGATGAGATAATGCACCCCCAGAGCCACCATCGTCGAGTCATGTTCGGCCCCCTTGAATTGTAATCCCCTACTTGGGCCTACGTTTCACCCTATCCAACGATATCGAAGGTTCTTTAGGCGTCAAGGTAATTCCCCTGCCACCATCCTCACCCCTATTTGACCGCATTTACTCCTTCTCTTTCTCTTCCTTCCCGAACCCGGAAATCTTCCACTCGTTCTTCACTTTGATCTGAGGTGCTCCCCATTGTCAAGACCTGTACGCCCACCGAGTTGCGACCTTGTCAACACACCTTTTTGGGCAGAATTATCGCATGCTTGAAACGCAAGCGGCTACCGGACCCGGGAAGTCGATGGGACATGAAGAACGTCGGCGCTTTACCTAGTCGCATTGCGAGAGCGCTGGATGGGACTTCAGGCGAAGTAGATACTGGCTGGCAGTTAGGCAGCGTACAGCATTACGGACTCCGTCGTCACAACACCAATTGAATTCGCGAGACATACGAACTCAATGCAACGACCCCGAATCTTCTTTACTACTACGTAGCGGGCCCGCGATTCGAACCCAGGACCACACCATATGGCGGCCGCGAGGTGTATCGATTCTGCACGCGGAAGGCTTCCGTGCCAGTATTCCAGCCACTCTCAATGAGGGCCCAGAACATGCATGGGTCTGTAATCCGTCCGCACGGATGCAGGTTCATAGCCCCTCGGAGAGCGAAGACTGGTGAGCATCGAGAGGCTGACGCCGGTGGGGAGTTCCCTGCGGGCGTGCGCATCGCGATGAACAGCTGTGTGCAATGTTGGGGGATAAACACCGAACACAACTGATGCCGTCCGCTGCAAGAATGGTACTGCCACAGATGCCACGATCCTGGCAGACTGCGGACAATCATGTGCTCAGCAGAAGATCCAGGGGATCTAAGGCAGGCGAACCCATATAATCACCGGCCAGACTTGCCTTGGACCTTACCGAAGACCGATAATTGGTTGCCGTGGGCGGCGAACTTCCATCGATTGGCTTCGACAGAGCCACGGCAGGCGAACTCTCTGATAGACTCGTCGTGCCCGTAATCGTGATCCCTTGGGTGGCCCTCATCTGGGAGATCGTCCCCTTTGCGGTGCGAAGACTCGAACTCGTGAGAACGCGCACGGGGCTCTGCTCCGTGACAGCCACGCCGACGCCAAGATCCCACGTCCACGACATCGCCAAACCCGGAGACACGTCTTTGGAGGCGACCTCGAGCGATGCACTGCCGCTAGCGGGATTCGCGCTGACCTCCGCGGGCATCGGCTGCACCGTTTTCTCTGACGCCGCCGCAAGCGAAACGTTACCGGCCGACGCCGACCACTTCCCTACCACAGGCTTGTCCCCCGATGCGCCGAAGCCGGCGTAGAACCTGTCCGTGCTCGCCCCGTCCCAGGCCAGATTCCCGCTGTAGTCCAGGACCCACGCGACAGGCGTTCCGTTCCGGAAGATCCCCACTTGGTCTTTTCCGTCGCCGTTCCAATCGCCGACGATGGGCACGGCGCCCCACTCTGCAAAGTACCAAACCCTATCTATATAAATGCCGTCCCACTGACCGTTGCCGTTGAAGTCCAACGCCCACCACATATCCGTGCCGCCCTGGCGCACGATGCCTATCTTCGTCTTGCCGCTCCCACTCCAATCGCCCGCTACCGGCTTATCGCCGGAAATGCCGAATAGATACAGCTTGTCGGCGGAGGGATAATCCCACGCCCCGTTGCCGTTGTAATCCAAGGCCCACCATGCGCTCCTGTAGATCCCGATCTTGTCTGTGCCGCTTCCATTCCAGTCGCCGACCACGGGAACGTCCCCGGCCTGACCGAAGTAGTACACCCTGTCCGTGGTCGTGCCGTCCCATTGTCCGTTGCCGCTATAGTCCAGTGCCCAGATCCCGTTCCGGAAGATGCCGATCTCGGTCTTTCCATCCCCGTTCCAGTCGCCGACCACGGGGACGTCACCCGACTGGCCGAAGCCGCGATAAATATCCGTTCCCGTGCCTTCCCAGACACAATTCCAGTTCGCGTCCAGCGCCCAGGACCCATTGCGAAAGATGCCGATGTATCCCTGCTGGCCCCCGCCGCTCACCAGGGGCCCTGAATAGGTTGTCGTGGTCGCACTTCCGCCATGACCGTCGGTGCAATCGAAATAGTAACTGTGGTTCAGGGCGCCCAAGTTCATCGGCCCGTACCGGTATGTGCCATTTGCGGCACTCCCGGAATTCAGGCTCATCCCGTGAGCCGTGCCGTCCACGTAGACGTTTATCGTGCTCGCCACATCCCCGTCCTGATCGTAGTAATCTACATACCAAGTAAAGGACGTACTCGTGTCCCCGGAAGTCGGGCTCACGCTCCCGTTGCTCAACTGCGGATTGTGAACCGTGTTGGCAACTCCGACGCGCAGACCGTTGCCGTAGCTGGTAATCCACACCTGCTTGGGGTCATACGGATCGAAGAACACCCGTTCCGGCACGGCGAAGGGGTACTGGTCGACGCGGGTGAAGGTGGGCGAGGCCGCGTGGGCGTTGGCCGTGTACCAGAGACCCTTTTCGGCGGTGGTGATGTACATCTCGTTACTGTCGGTCGGATTGAACGCCGCCTGGGTGACCTGGTCCATCACCGTGGTGCCGGGCACGAGCGTCCAGTTCAGGCCGCGGTTGGCGGTCTTGTAGAGTCCGCCGCCCTGGTAGGTGGACCCGGTCGTCCAGACTCCGACGTACCAGGTGTTCTGCGTCGGGTCGGCCGGGTCGATGGTGATGTCGCGGCAGAAATACTGCATGTCCGGACCGGAGCGATCCAGCCAGGTCGTCCCGTTATTCGTGCTGACGAACACGCCGGAGCTGGCGGTGAAATGGTTGCTCGAATCCAACCGGCCGGCGTAGGTGGCGACCAGCGTGCCGTCGTTGAGCACGACGATGTTGAACGGGTGACCTTCGGTTCGCGGCGGACTGGTCAATCGGCTCCACGTCGCGGAAGCCCCCAGGTCGATGTTGCCGGAGTAGTAGATGCCGCCGGCGGAACCGGAGCCGGCATGGTTGGCCACGCTGACGTACATGTGGTTCGCATTGTTCGGGTCGAGGGTCACCCAGACCGCCGGACGGCCGAAGTCGTGCAGAAGGCTCCAATTGGCGCCCTGGTCGTTAGAGGTGAGTACCGCCCCGCCGCCTGCATCGATCCGCCCGTCGTTCAGATAGAGCCTCCACTGGTAGATATCGTGGACCGTGCTGACCGCGGCGTAGAGCCTGCCGGTCCCGGGCTGCACGATGGCCTGGTACATCGTGTTGCGGGTGTGCCCGGTGTAGCGGAACGACCAGGACGCCCCGCCGTCGGTCGAGCGGATGGCCCGGATGTCGGTGAATGATGCGAATATGTTGGTGGCGCTGCTCCAGGTGAGCCACCAGACCGAGGTGTCTTCCAGCCCATTGCCGTGATAGTCCTTGCCCGTGGGCGTAGACTGGCCGGCGGGGTTCAGGTCGGAGGGATTGACATAGACGGCCTTCCACGATGTCCCGCCGTTGGCGGTGAGGTGGACGCCGCCCAGGTCGGTGATCATGACCTTGGCGGGGTCGAGCGGGGCGACGGCGAAGCCCATCGCGTACTCGCCGTAACTCCACCCGCGGTCGCCGCCCGCCCCCTGCCAGCCGGTCTGGATGTTCCCGTTGTTGGTGGTGTTAAAGACGCTGGTCCACAGGCCGCCGCCGTTGGTGGTCTTGTAGACCGTCGGGGCGCCGCTATCGCTCCCTCCGCCCAGGTACGCCGTGTTGATGTTGTTCAGCGCCATCCCCACGTACACCGGGTGGTCGGCCGAGGCGATGCCCGTGACCTTCTTGGTCCAGTTGGCCTGGCCGACATCGATCGAGTAGACTCCGAGGTAGGAGGTGTGGACGCTGCCGCTCTGGCCGGGCCAGATCTCGGTGCTGTCCACCGTCACGGCGAAGTACCGGGTCGTGCCGCCGGCCTTCGCCCCGGCAAACGAGAAGATGCCCTCCCCGCTCGGAATCCCCCCGACCGGGGACGCCGGGAACGTGACCCCGTTGTTGTTTGAGACCAGGAGTCCCGTATTGGTGGCCACGGTGATGTTGACGCCGTCGAAGAACACCCCGGCCACGTAGGCCCCGTTCGAATCGGAGTAAATCGACGTGAAGCTCGTCCCGCCGTTGTTCGAGAAGTAGATCTGGCTATAGCTCGAAGCGATGAGGCGGCTGGGGTTGTTGTAGTCGGCGAAGAGGGCATAGACGCCGCCCATGGGGTTGCTGGCGAGGGCGTTCCATGTGGCCCCGCCGTCGGTGCTCTTCACGGGGTTCGAGTTGGGACCCGGGGCATACAGGATGTTCGGGTTGTTCGTGAACTGCACCGACGCGGTGTTGCACCCCTGGAGTTGGCGGTAGTCCACCACCTGCCAGGTGACGCCGAGGTCCGTCGAGTGGTACTCGTCGCTCATGTCGGTGGCGACATAGATCTCGTTGGGATTGTTCGGGCTGAACGCGGGCGAGAAAAACGATCCGCCGCCGCCCACCCCCACCGACGTCCATGCCGGTGGCAGCGACAACAGCAGCCGGTCCTCCAGGGCTTCGAAGATCACGGATTGCCAATAGGGTTTAGGGGGTCGCTTGGCCATGGGGTGTCAGCGCATCCTGGCGGGCTCTCCTTCACTGACTGCTGCTGAGCGGCGGTCGGCCTGTTTCATTCTATCCCCCGATGTCCTGAAGTCAAATGACGGTCAGGGATGCAAACAAGGGGCCTGCCATGTGGCGGACCGCGTGGTGTATCGATTCTGGACGGGGGAAGGCTTGCGTGGCAGTATTCCAGTCACTCTCAATGAGGGCCCAGAACATGCATGGGTTAGCAATTCGTCCGCACGGGTGTTCGTGCGGGTTCCTCGGTCACCCCAAGAAGCACTGCCACCGCACCCTCCGACAGGTCCGGGACTGCCTCTCGAAGATCTCCGGACCGCTGTTGGACCGCATCGACATCCGCGTCGAGGTCCCGGCTATCTAATACAGTGAACTCCGCTCGGACAGTCCGGGTGAAAGCTCCGCGTCCATCCGCGAGCGGATCATCGCGGCGAGACCCGGACGCTTTCATGCCGAAAGATGCCGCCGATGCGCTCGGCGAGATCCGCCCCGACGCCAAACAAGCCATCCCCGAACTTGAGCGCCTCGCGGAAAAGGATCCGAACATTTCTGTCCGCGAGAAGTTCCGAGACGCGCTCAACAAGATCCGAAAGTAGGTTGCACGCGGTCCGCGTCGCACTCGAAGAGAAGAAGGGGTCAGGAGTCCGGACACTGGGAGCGAAGGCCTAAGGTCTGAGGCCGAAGGCCGAAGGAGACGAAAACACTGCCTGGGGGGAAAAGGGGTCAGGAACCCGAACAGGAAGGCTCCAGACTGCTTTTTCTATTGTTTTCAATCCTCGTCAAAGTCACTCTGGTAGGCGCCGGGGAGGAGGTTCCTGGCCTCGGTCTTGACGACCTCGCCGTCCACGTCGAGGATCACCATCGCTTCCGGGGAGTAGTCGAAGACGAGTTGTCGGCAGTTGCCGCAGGGAGAGACGACGGGGAACTCGTCGCCTTCCTTGCAGACGGCGACGATCTTGGCGAGTCGGCGCTCGCCGGCGGTGAAGGCGGCGCCCACGGCGATCGGCTCGGCGCACGGGCCATAGCCGCAGGCCTCCACGTTGACCCCGACGTAGACGCGGCCCGAGGGACACAGCACCGCCGCTCCGACCGTATGCCTGCCCGGAAGATAAGCCCGCCGCAGTGCGTCCCGCGCCGCTTCGATCAACTTCTCGTCCTCTTTGTCGATGGGAAGGAACGTCATGTCGCACCTCGCTGACCTGGTCGAACGTGTCGCACAAGACACAAAGCACTCTCAATCAGTTTACCGCGGCGCGAGCCTGCCGTCGAGCACCAAGTGGCTTCGCGGTCGCCGGGGGGCATAACACGATGATCTGGTGGAAGTCTCCCGAGGCGGTGGTCTATCCTGTAGGGGCGACGCACCTGTCCGCCGCAGCTCTAGCGGAGGCGGATGCGTCGCCCGATGCTCGCGTCACAGCAAGACCCCGAGAGAAACAGGGCGAGGCGTGCCTCGCCCCTACGAGGAAAAACGGCCTGCCGCGCGGATCCCATCCGCACACCGGATAATCTCTCCAATGGACTCATTCGCATTCCCCCCCAAGTCGCCTCCGGGTTCACCTCAGCGCGACCTCCGCAGGCGGTAGGGGAGATAGCCGAGGAGCATTCCGACGAGGAGTCCGGCGACGTGAGCGGCGTTGCCGATGGGGCCGACCAACCCCGCGATGCAGAGGAAGAGCCAGCCGATCATCCAGTACACGGTGGATCGTTCCAGGTGCAGGCCCTCGTGCGGTTCGAACCGCCCTTTCATCCAGATGTAGCCGAAGAGGGCATAGACGACGCCCGACATCCCGCCGAAGAGCGGACCCGCCCACCCGTACTGTGCCAGGTTGGAAACGACGGCGGACACAAGAACGATGAACCCCAGCCGAAGTGCTCCCTTGCGTGCTTCGATCATCGAGCCGAGGTCTCGCAGCCACCACATGTTGAAAAGGATATGGATGAACCCGAAATGGATGAAGATGGGTGTCACCAGCCGCCAGACCTCCCCGTGGAGGATCTCGTTCAGACCATCCCACTCGACGAAAGCTCCCCGCCGGGCAACCGACGCGATGAGCAGAACGTTCATGAGACGGTTCGAGCTCGCCCCGAGGCCGGTCCCCAGAGCCGCCGCGATACTGATGACGATGAGCGCGAGCGTGAGCGGACGGGTCTTTCGAGCCCCCTCGACCAACCCGGCACTGAGCGCCTTGGTCTCTCGGAACCACCCCTGACGCAGCTGGATGATGTTTTCGCCCTGTCTCCGGTCCGCGCGCTGAGTGTCCCGGCGGATCTCGTCGGCGGCACGGGCCGCCTGGCGGTACCGGGGATTGCCCGGGTCGGCGAGAAACTCCCGGAGCTCCCGGGCGGCCTCCTCTATCTGGTCCTCATCGCGAACCCAGATGATCCACCCCTCGGGTCCCTGCTGCACCGTGTTCGCTATCCCCGCGGCGAGGAGGTAATCGCCGAATCGCTCGGCGTCCTCCAGCTCCGGCAGTGTTCCAATCGGTCGCATCGCGGCCCTTCCGAGAAAAAGGGGTCTGGACGGCTCTGTAGAAAACACCCTTCGTGCTGCTTCATCCCTCTCCCTCCTCTGGGGGGAGAGGGCGGGGTGAGGGGTGGACCCGGCCGGCATGAGAAGAAATCCGCCCCTCACCTTTGATCCTCTCCCCCCGGTGGGGGGAGAGGAAACAACGCCAGCGGTCACAAAGGGTGTTTTCTACAGAGCAGGTCTGGAGCCTCATCTTCAGGGCTTGAGACCCCTTGTTCATCTATCGATACCAGCATTCGGGAAGCGCGGCTTTCTCGGCATCGAGCAGTTCCTCGACGATGTGGTCGCCGTCGGCGATGGAATTGACGATGGGGTCGAGCATCAGGGCGCGGCGGAGGAGCTTGCGGTCGCACCGGACGATCGCTTCGACGGCGAGTTCATGGGTCTCGAGGATCTGCTGTTCGAGGGCACGGATTCCCCGTGGGAAACTTCCCACGGCGAGCGGGCGGGGGCCGCGCATGTCGATGTCCGAGAGGAGCTCGAGAAACGCGTCGTCGTCCATGTTGGACACGGCGCCGCGGTTCGGACTCGAGACGTAGAACCGCTTCCCCAGAGATCCCCACATGGACTCGATGACGTCCGTCGCGTGGTCCGGGGCATGCGTCTCCATGAAGCGCGACTCCGGGATCCGGCCCGAGAGGTACCCGTCCACCTCCTCCCACATCGCGTCGTGGAGTTTCTGCCGCTCCGTCGCGTCGAAGAGCGCCAGGGGCGGGAGCTTGCTCCTCGACACGTCTTTCCCCTGCCAGTAAGGGACGTACTCCTTCGTGTGGCCGATGTTGACGGGGCAGAGTCCGAAGAGGTCCCAGAGTTCCAGGGTGTAGCTGTTGTTGAACCTCGCCTTCGAGTAGCCCTCGTCCTTTTCGCCGGCGGCGGCCCGCTCGATCTGCTTTCGGATTTGAGGCGTGACGTCTTCACCCCGGTAGGCGGCGCCGAGGAGCCACGGGAAATGGTTGACCCCCGCGATGCGGAGCTCGAACTCCTTCTCCATTTCCGGCGTGACGGACTCCTTGTCGGGAGCGACTCCCGCGCTCACGAGAAAATCGCGCTTCACGTGCGGCATGTGCAGGCTGTCGCACATGGCGAAGGACTTGACGTCGGGAGCATGACGCATGAGGCCGATGCCGTTCGTCGTGGTGGGGTTGACGTAGTTGATGACCCATGCGTCGGAGCAGAGTTCCTTGACGTCGGCGGCGACGCGGAGGATCTCGGGCAGTTCACGTGCTGCGCGGAAGATCCCGCCCGGACCCACCGTGTCGCCCGAGCACATCCGCACGCCATACTTCGCGGAGATCTCGCAGTCGAGACGCCGGTATTTCACCCCGTCCCTGGCGAAGGAGAGGACGACGAAATCGGCGCCTGTGAGCACCTTGCGCCGGTCCGTCGAACCCTCGACCGCGAGCGGGCTCTTGAGGTGAGCGACCATCAGGCGCGCTAGTTTCACCATCCGGTCGAGCCGCGACCCGTCGACGTCCACGTAGGCGAGCGTCCCCCGTCTCAGGACTTCGCAGTGCAGCATGTTCCAGAGAACCTGTCTTCCGAAGAACAGGCTCCCGGCGCCGATGACGACGACCTTCGGATGTTGCATGGGTTCTCCCCTGTGCCGTGAGGTCCGATTGCGCTTGAGGGACACGGAAAACGAGCCCTTACCTATACCAAAACCCCGTCCGGCTGCAACCCTTTTTCCTTGACAGGTCCCGGGGCGAAGCTAGAATCGGCCGTGCTGGAAGGTCAACCATTCGACACCCCGGCCCAAGGGCCGGGGCTTGCTCAGGTTGACCCTGAGCGACACCTTGGACCCCGCCCCAAGGGGCGGGGCTTGGGCGCCCCCGAATGGCAGCCTGAGGAAGAAGATGCCGCCGTGATTACAGATAATGCACAGCACGCATGGGACATGGACGGATCCGATGCAGATTGGGACAAAGAGGAAACGTGGGAATTCGGCGTTGAGCCGGATGGTTCTGAGGAGCCCTTCCGTGACTTCGTGGAAACGAACCCCTAAGCTGACACCCGCCTTCCGCACGCGGTGCACATCACTAGAGGTGCGTCTGTTTGGGCTACAGGCTGTTCT
>Ga0315282_10001938_pt1 | contig 38733 bp, 32 predicted proteins | sample YL17G07_20_MG_FD_203693 | JGI IMG/M metagenome (GOLD analysis project Ga0315282, IMG submission 203693) | Sediment microbial communities from Yellowstone Lake, YNP, Wyoming, USA - YL17G07_20 | ecosystem: Environmental > Aquatic > Freshwater > Lake > Sediment | place: USA: Wyoming | collected... | reverse complement strand
CATTGCGCAACATCAGGTGATGTTGCACTCCAGAGTGGCTCACCCGCAACGCGATGGCCTACCCACTCTGGAGTGCAAAGTCACCCGACTTTGCAGAGCCGTTAACCGTAGGGCAGGAGCTCGCCTGCCCTGAGTCCATCGAAGGGGCTCTTGCCCTATCCATTGCGCAACATCAGGTGATGTTGCACTCCAGAGTGGCTCACCCGCAACGCGATGGCCTACCCACTCTGGAGTGCAAAGTCACCCGACTTTGCAGAGCCGTTAACCGTAGGGCAGGAGCTCGCCTGTCCTGAGTCCCGAGCGCGCCAGGCGCCTCGGGACCCCGACGCGGAGCGGTCGGGGCCTGCCGAAGGGCTTGCCCTGAGCGCGCCCAAGGGCCCCCTGCCCACCGTAACCCTCACGGCATCGGCGGCTGGAGCCGCCTCCCACTCGTTAGGCCTTCCTCGATGACCGCAGGCCCACGCGCCAGCTCATCGCGCAGCGCCTGCCCTAGCTGCGTGGGAGGCACCTCCAGGTGCCGACTCTCCAGCGCAAGCCTGCTGCGTGCGGCCAGCCCCGGTGCTGTCAACGAAGGAGACCTCCAGCAGCAGGCCGAAGACGCCAGCGGTGAGACGACGGGCCGACGCGGAGAGGGGGAAACCCATGCCTCGCTCGCCACTGATCGCACTTCCGCTCCTGCTCCTTGCCAGCACCGCCGCGCACCCTGATGCCGTGCTAGTCACCAACGCCCAGCCTCGCGCGGCCATTTACGTGGCGGAGGGTGCGTCCGCAGACGTCCAGCGCGCTGCGCAGGAGCTGGCCACCTACGTGGCCAGAATCAGCGGCGCGCAGCTTCCCGTGCACACCGTGGCAGTGGACGCGCCCATCCCCACCCAGCCCCTGCCCATTCTACTCGACGCCCTCGCCGAGAAAGCCGGCCTGCGCGTCGAGGTCACCACCCGGTCCAGAGAGGCCTTTCGCGTGCGCGCGCAGCCGGCGCGTGTGCTCATTGCGGGCGAATCGCCGCGCGCAGTGCTGTACGGCGCCTACGCCGCGCTGGAGCAGCTCGGCTGCCGCTGGTTCATGGACCACGACATCGGCGAAGTCGTGCCCGCGAGCGAAGACGTGGTCCTGCCCAACCTCGACCTGCGCGAGCAGCCTGCCTTCTTCTCCCGCAGCATCTGGGGCAGCCAGTGGACCAGGGAGAGCGACTGGAAGGTGCGCAACCGCCTCGGCGGCCTGCCTATGGACACGGGCCACGCCTGGTCGGGCCTGCTGCCGCCCAAGCAGTACTTCGACGCGCACCACGAGTACTACCCGCTGGTCAACGGCGTGCGCGGGCCCGGGCAACTGTGCACCTCGAACCCCGACGTCGTGCGGCTGGTGGCAGAGGCGGTCATGGCCCGCTTCGACGCCGACCCTAACCGTGCGTCCGCCTCCATCAGCGCCGACGATGGCGGCCATTTCTGCCAGTGCGACCGCTGCCGCGCCTTGGACGACCCCACCTACGTCGAGCCTTCCAGCGGCGCCGTGGCGCTCTCGGACCGCTTCCAGGTCTTCTACAACGAGGTCGCCCGCCGCGTGGCCGAGCGCTACCCGGACAAGCTCATCAACTTCTACGCCTACTCCGACTACACGCTGCCCCCGCGCCATGCCCAGCACGCCCCGCCCAACCTGATGATGTGGTTGGCCCCCATCCGCTTCTGCCGCCTGCACGCTATGGGCAGCGGCATCTGCCCCGACAACACGCGCCTGCTCGACCTCATCGAGGGCTGGGATGAAGTGGTCTCCCTCAAGGGCTACCGGGGCTACGAGTACAACCTGGCCGAGTGCCTGGTGCCCTTCTCCAAGCTCTCGGTCTACGCCAACGACATGCCGCTGCTCAAGCGCCTGGGCTTCGCCGGCGTCAACCTGGAGACGCTCAACTCCTGGTGCCTCTACGCCCCGCACATCTACCTCAGCGCCCGCCTCGCCTGGAATCCCGACCAGGACGCCCAGGCCATCATGGCCGACTACTACCGGAAGTTCCTCGGGCCGGCAGGGCGAGACGTGAAGCGCTACTGGGAGCGCGTGGACAAGGCCTTCGCCACCACGCCCACCCACGCCGGCAGCTTCTTCGGCCTCGACCTCATCTACACGCCCACCTTCATCGCCCAGTGCGAGGACGACCTCAAGCAGGCCCTTGGTGCGGCTCAGACCGACGCCCAGCGCGAGCGCGTGCGCATGTTCCAGCGCGGCCTCCAGAACGCCAAGTACTACCGCGCCATATTCGACGCCACCAACAAGGCCGACTTTACGCAGGCCAAGCAGACCTGGGACGAGCTGCGCAAGCACTTGCAGGCGTTGATAGAGGACGGCTACGCCAACCGCTACAGCCTCACCTACACCGAGCGCTTCCTGGCGCCGGCGGTGGACGAGGGCTACCAGAAGGTCACCGGCGGCAACCAACTGGTGCTGCAACTGCCCGACCGCTGGCGCTTCGCCTACGACGAAACGGGCGACGGCGAGGCCCGCGGGTATGCGGCTGCCGACCACGATGATAGCGCCTGGCGCGACGTCGCCACCTACTCAGCCACCCTGGGCAACCAGGGCCTCCCGGACCGTTTCACCTGGATGTGGTATCGCGCCCGAGTCCGCCTCCCCGACGCGCCCGCCGGCAGACAACTGCGCCTGTGGTTCGCCGAGGTGGACGGGCAGGCCAAGGTCTACGTGAACGGGAAGCTCGTCGGCGAGGGCGCCAAGCCCAGGCAGCCGTTCGAGGCAGACATCACCCAGGCCGCCCTGCCTGGCCAATCGAACGTCATCGCCGTCCAGGTGGACCACCGCCGCATCACCGACCTGGCCCTGGGCGGCATCCTCAAGCCGGTGCTAGTATACGCCCCGGCTGTGTGAGGCGAGCGAGCATGACTGCCCCGGCTCACTTGGCAGTAGGCGCCGCCATTTGCAGCCGCGTCCGCCGTCCGTGGCTGGGCCTGGCTCTCGCCTTCGGGGCGCACTTCCTGCTCGATGCCATCCCCCACTTCGAGCAGGCCCACCTCGTGGGCGAAGCCATCGGTCTGCCCGGCCGCTACGTCTGGGCTGCCTTCGGCGCCACCACCTTCGGAGCCCTCACGCTAGTCGTGCTTCTGCTTGCCCGACGTTTCAGGGCTCGCCCCGCCCATCCCCGCCTTCGCTACCTCATTGCTGGTGGGCTTCTGTCCGATCTACCCGACTGCCTGAAGTACCTGGGCGGCGCTGAGTCCTGGTTCGGCAGGTTCCACTCAGCATTCCACGCCCAGCCCTACTGGGGCACTGCCCTGTATCGCCTCTTCGCCGAGCCTCCCGTGCCCGCAACGCGACCCATTCCCGATGAAGTCCTCATTCACTCGCCCTGGGCCTGGCTCGGCTGGCTCCTGATGATCGCCTTCGAGCTCGCTGTGACCATCATCGCTGCGGCTGTCGCCCTTACCCCACCCTCAGGCCGCTCGCGCCGCGCCTGAGGCATACACGCGGCTCCCCCGGCCGGCTTACTCGCCCACCTGCGCCACAAGCTCGTAGGGCAGGAGGTAGGAACGGCGCCCTGCGTCCCCCACCCCACTCCCTTCCCTGCACATCGCGGATCGCGCATCCCACATCCCACCCCTCATTCCACCACCAGCGGCGGCCCCGGCACGAAGAAGTGAAACACGAGCCAGAACGTCAGGATGAAGCAGATGCCCAAGATGAGCCCGAAAGCGCCCGGACGCAGCAGCCGGAAGCCCTTGTGGCCCAAAGACCGCACCACGATCACCTTGACCAGCCAGCCAATCAGAAACGACAGCCAGTAGCGCTGAATGGGCCAGCCCAGCCAGGCCACGTAGCCCAGCGGATGGAACGGCCACCACAGGAACCGCTGGCGCATGGCCACCAGCAGGACCGTGATCCCCGCCCCCAGGCCCATGGCCGTCCAGTCGCGCAGGTACATCTCTGTGGGCGACGATAGATACCGCACCAGCTTGCTCACGGTGTTCTGAGACGAGCCCTGCTCCCACCAGCCCAGCCGCCGCACGCCCCAGGTGTAGATGACGTAGGGCGAGGTCACGTGGCAGACCAGAATCGCCAGGCAGATAGCCACAAACATCCACCAGAAAAGCTGCGGCCTGGGCAGCCGCGCCTCCGAGCCGATCTTCAGCCCCTGGAAGAGGGCCGGCATGTTCAGCGTGGCCGTGCTGCGAATCTGTGCCCAGCTCACCGCCGTCAGCAGCGTCACATTCTCGGGCCCGATGCGCCGCGTGCCGCCCAGCGAGAACAGCAGCTCGTCCATGCGAAAGGGCGTCGAGTAGATGAACATGCCCGCCTCGCTGATGACGCGCGCCGCCACCATGCTGGCCAGCGGGAACATCAGGTACAGCAGCACCGCCCACACCACGTCCATGCCTACCCGCCAGCACCACCACCAGATGAACAGCTCCCCAATGATGAACCCGTACACCGCCGGCCGATAAGGCTGCGGCCGCGCCGGCCATCCCTCCTCGCTTTTCCCCCAGAAAACGAAGCCAAGCACTCGCCGCAGATGGTGCCGCGCCGTGTAGAGCATGGCCGCGGCCAGCACGATGTACCCCCCCACCGTCTGGTAAAGGAAGAAGTCCCCGTGAAACTCCGTGTACCCCAGAGCCTCGCGCAGCGACTGCTGACCCAGCCGGAACAGGTTGAAGAACCACATGCTGAAGCCCACTTCCGCCGTCAGCAGGTAGGCGATGCCTATCATCTCCGGGTACACGTGCACCTGAAGGTAGTCGAACGCCCGCAGCGGACCCTCCTGGAACACCGGGCCGATGTCCCTTTGCAGGTTGATGTCCGGCACCTTGGGGAAGTAGGTGTGCAGCCCCTTCATCACGTACAGGAAGCAGGCAGACAGAAAGCACACCCACATCAGCCAGCTCTTCAGCAGCGACGACAGCACGCCGTTCCCCGGCTTCACCATCTCTACCGGCACTTGCGTCAGCGGAAACAACAGCTTCTCGCTGTCCTCCCAGTGCGGCGACAGAAGGGCGGCAAAGCAGAGCATGATCCAGTAGACCGCGAAGTAGAACGGCGTCCAGATCGCCAGCGGCTTCAGCCAGGCCTGGTAGGGTACCGGCTTCCCGCCTGGCAGTCCATCGTAGGCATAGGTAATGACGGGGCTGTCGGGGTCTATGTCGGGAACCAGCGCCGGGTTCAGGTGCTCCAGGTAGAGCCGCGGGTCGGCGATGCCCGGCTTGGCGTAGTAGACCAGGCCAAGCTGGTTCAGGTACACGTGTTGGGCGAACTCCTGCCCGGGGATGGCCCCGATGGCCACCAGCAGGCAGAACGTTACCAGCAGCTCGTGGGGCCGCAGCAGCAGGCGGGGCGAGATCAGACGCAGCAGCGGGTTCACCAGCGCCGCGCCCATCAGCGCCGCCAGCGCCCCACGCGGCAGGTAGCCGGTGCCGATGATCTCGTAGCGCACAAAGACGCTGAAGCACCCGGCCACCGTGAACCCGATCACCAGCGCCAGGCCCAGCACTAGCGCACGCGGCGTGACCCGGCACAGCTCCCCTTGCGCCGCCTGCTCAGCCGCCCTCGGCGGCACGGACTCCACCATATCAGCCATCCAACGACGTTCGGTAGGCCCGGGGGTTACCCCCGCCCGCAGCTACCTGCCTCCTCGGCAGGCGGCTGTTGCACGCCGTTCCACCGATAGCCGACAACCGCTAACCGACCACCACCACCCGATTACCAATCACCACGGACCAACGCCTTCCCCGCCGCCGGCAGCGCCGCCAGCATGTACTCCCGGCTCCGCCGCATCAACGGCACGTTGTCGAACACGCGCAGGTGCAAATGGCTACAGTAACGGTCCAGAATCTGCAGGCACGAGAGCGTCCCCCCTCCCGAACCTCCCGCCGCCGCAATACACAGAATCGGCTTGCCCTCCAGCGGCGAGGGGCCCTCCATCCTGCGCTCGCAGCGCCGCACGCGGTCCAGGAAGCACTTGGTCACCTCGCTGACCTCGCCGAAGTACACCGGCGTGCTCAGCACAATGGCATCCGCCTGATATAGCCGCTCCCGCAGCGCCTGCATATCGTCCTCGATGATGCACAGGCCCTCCCGCGCGCACCGACCCCACCCCTTCTCGCAGGCCCGGCACGCCTGGATATCCTGCTTCCGCAGATGAATCAACTCGGTCTCCGCGCCGGCGCCCTTGGCGCCCTCCAGCACCGCCTTAGCCGCCTTCGCCGTCAACCCGTCCTCGTTCGGACTCGTCTGCAACCCGATGACCAGCATTGGCCTCACCTCTTCAGCGCGTCGCGCGTGCCTTCGCCGTCAGCGCGCGCCGCTCCTGTCTTCCCGTTCACCTCCGGGCACCTGCCAAGGCAGGTAAGTGGGAGGCACCTCCAGGTGCCGAGGCCGTTCGCGAGGGCTGCCCCAGCAGCATACAGGAACACGACCGCACCGCGAGGAACCTAACTAGGTCAGGAGTGACTCCACATGGCCTTGCCCCACCTCTGCCTCCTGAGGCTCGTAACCCTAACCCTCCTTTCTCTCTGCCTCTCCACTGCCTCCGCCCAACGCCTCACCCTCGTGTCCGCCCCCAACCAGGTCCCCCGCTACGGCCTCTTTGAAGCCGCCATCCGTGTAGCCAACCCGGTCGCCCACAATCCCTTCACCGAAGCCACCTTCGAGGGCACCTTCACCTCCCCCGGTGGCAAGCGCGCGACCGCAGACGGCTTCTGCGACTCCGCCGACGGCACCCTCTTCAAGGTGCGCTTCTGCCCTTCGCAGGTGGGCGCGTGCCGCTACGAACTCACCTACACCGACCGCGCGGGCAAGCAGACGCTCAAAGGCCGCTTCAACTGTGCGAACACCCATAACCCGGGCCCGGTCATAGCCGACCCCCAAGCGCCCCAGCACTTCATCTACGCCGGCAGCAGCAAGCACTTCTACCATCTGGGCATCACCGCTTACCACCTGCTCATGCCGGAGAACTCCGACGCCGACATCCGCCACTACGTTGACTGGTGCGCCGCGGCCGGCTTCAACAAGATCCGCTTCCTGCTGGCCGGCTACGCCCTCGAGGGCGCATACGGCGCCCCGCCCGGCCTGCCCACCCCCGTGTTGCCCTGGCCCGGAGGCCAGGACCACCTGGACTTCACCCGCTTCGACGTGGGCTACTGGCAGCGGGCCGAGCGGGCCATCACCTACATGCGCGACAAGGGCATCGTGGCCACGGTCATCCTCATGATCGAGAAGGACGACCTGCCCATGCAGCTCGGCGCCCTCAGCGAGCACGAGTACCGCTACTATCGCTGCGCCGTCGCCCGCCTGGCCGCCTACCACAACGTCTGGTTCGACCTGGGCAACGAGCACAACGAATATCGCCAGGTCCCCGACTGGGCCAACACCATGGGTCCCTTCATCCGCCAGCACGACCCCTACGGCCGGCTCATCTCGGCTCATGGCTACGCCGATTTCGCCTACGGCGACCAGGACTGGGCGGGCTACATCATCACCCAGCAGTACGGCACGCCCCAGGAGGTGAATGCCTGGGCCCTGAAGTACCGCCAGTACCAAAAGCCCTACGTCAACGAGGAGTACGGGTATGAGGGAAACGCCGACAAGCCCGGCCACCAGATGAACGTCAACTGGGTCCGCCGCTGCCACTGGGCCCTTGCCCTGGCCGGCGGCTACGCCACCTATGGCGACTGGCTGCCCCATGCGCCGTTCTACCTGGCCCATATCGGCGCCGGACAAGCCCCACCCCAGCTCAAGCTGCTGCCCACCTTCTTCGAGCAGCTACCCTACTGGCAAATGCAGCCCGCCAACCACCTGGTTAGCGACAACGCCCTCTGCCTGGCCAAACCGGGCGAGGCCTACCTCATCTATCTCCCCGACGGCGGCACCGTCCAGCTTGACCTCCCGCCTCCGAGAGGCACAAAGGGCACCCGCCCTCAGACCTACCTCGCCAAATGGTTCGACCCCCGCCTGGGCAGCTACAACGAGCCGTTCCAGGTTCAGGCCAGCTTCCGCCCCTCCCTCGCCCCACCCTCCGCCGGCGACTGGGCCCTGCTCCTCCGCACCCAACCGTAGGTCGGGCATTCTTGCCCGACAAACCCAAGTCGCCCCTTCCTGCCCGAGGACCCACCAGTGGCTTGCGCGTTCCTGCAAGAGCACCAATCCGTTGACCATAGCGCTGCTGCTGCGGTATACTGGCCAAGCACAGCTACGACGCGACCTGCCAGGATGAGCGGCTCAGCGTCAACAGGTGCCTATCAGCCATCTCCTTTACCCGAGACGAGATGGGAGGACCGCCGATGAGCCAACCGCGCCCCCGCGACGTCATCTACCGAAATGGCGAGCCCGTAGGCGTCATCCTCGACATTGAGGAGTACCGAGAGATCCTGGAGCGGCTCGAGGACATGGAGGACTTGGTGCTCCTCGATGAGATGCGGAGAAGACCCCTCCACTTCCGCACGCTGGAGGATTTCCTCGAGGAGCGCAGCCTCGGTGTATAGGGTCTACCTGGAGAGCGGGGCAGAGAGAGACCTGAGGCAGCTATCGCCCGAGCGCTTCGCCCGGATCATCGCCAAGATTGGGGCGCTCGCTCATAACCCCAGGCCACCAGGCTGTCGCAAGATCGTGGGCTGCGCCAACGACTGGCGCATCAGGGTCGGTGCCTACCGGGTCATCTACGAGATTGACGATGGCCGGCAGGCCGTCAGGGTTATGGCAGTCAGGCACCGCCCGAGAGCATATCGCCCTTAGTCACCTCGTTCGTGTGAGTCTCAGCACGTTCTGAACCGGCCGCCGACCGCCGCCGCCGGAATAGGAGTCCTATGAAGCACGCGGTGCCCCGACTCGCGTTGACGGCCGCCCTCCTCCTCGCTGGCTGCCGCCCCGAACCGGCCCCCCAGCCCTTCGTGCTCCCGACCCCGAGTTCGGCCGACCTCGTGAAGCAGGGCGCCCTCAACGGCGGCGTCTCCGGCAGCGATCCGCCCGGCAGCTCCGTTGCCGGCGGCCACTACCAGTTCCCCTATCTCGGCCTTGGCGGCGTGGCGCTCCTGTTGTCCCCCGACGGTGCCGCTGCGCCGATGGTCGAGACCTCTGCCCCCAAACCCGGCATCTTCCTGGAGGACCTCTGGGACGGCGGCAGCCGCGTGAGCTGCTTTGCGGTCACCAGTCGCGTGGTCGGCTCCAAGCCGCCCGCTGAGAAGCGCGCCCTCCGCTTCCGGCAACAGGTGTCGCTTCGCGAGGGCGTCGCCCACACAGCCTACGAGGAGAAGGTGGACGGCCGCACTGTCGCCTCCCTGGTCACCACCTTCGTCACGCCTGAGGGCGTCGTCGTCTTGCACTTCGAGGACCGGGTCGGCAGCGAAGCGGGCAAGTGGCGCCAAATCGCTCTCTTGGCGGATCCCCAAGTGGCTCAGTCCAGGCAGCTTCCACCCGGCTACGTGATCCGGGCCAAGAAGGGCCGCGCGTCCGCGTGGGCAGCCCTCCAAGTGCCCCAGGCAGAGCGTTACGGTCTCGACGGGCGCCAAGGCCGGCTAGCTGCCTCCGCACCCCTGCCGGGCTTCCGTCAAGCGACCGTCGCCTTCCTCGCGTTCGCCACCGGCCCCGATGCCGGCGGACAAGCCCTCGCCCCCGCGACCGCAGCGTCCTGGCGCGGCTACGACGCCTGCCTGGAAGCGACCCGCCGCTGGTGGGCCAACTTCTGGGCCGCCTCGTCCGTCGAACTGCCCGACGCCCAGCTTCAGCGCTGGTACGACCGCTCGCTCTTCCAGCTCGGCTGTGCCTTCGGCGGCGCGCTTGCCCGCCGTAGCCTTGGTGAAGGCGGGCCCGTCGGCCCTATGGGCCTGGTGCCCTCCCGCTGGGGCGGCCACATCTTCGCCCACGATCTGACCTACATGCACTATGCGCTCGTCACCAGCAACCGCGCCGACCTGACCCTTCCGCTCATCCGCTGGTACGCCCAGGTCCTCCCCACAGCGCAGCAGCACGCGCGCGAGGCTTACCACCTCCCCGGCGCGCGCTATGGCTGGGAGCAGGACAGCCAGGGCCGCGAGGTCGCCGGCTCGCCCTTCAGCGAGGAGCATCACGTCAACGGCGAAGTCGCCTTCCAGGCCTACACGCAGGCGCTGTGGACGGGCGACAAAGAGGCGATGCGCCTGACCAGGCAGATCCTCCCGCCGACCACCCGCTTCCTCTGCGCCCACATGCAGCGGGCCGATGTAGGGACGGGCTTTACGCCCGTCCGAGGGCTGTACGTCAGTCCTCAGTCAACCGACCTCGACGAGCGCGCCCAGCTCGTCCGCGGCGGCATCTCCACCCAGCTCGCCACCGACTGGTCCCTGCGCGCCGCCGACGAACTGGACTGTCTGCCCGACGACCTGCGCCCCTACCTACATCGCATCTTCCTGCCAAAGGCCGATTGGCGCGGGCAGGAGGTGCTGGTGGTCTACGACGGGGACCACCCAAACCGCTCCCTCAAGCACCCCGCGCCCCTGGTGGGCGTCTGGTGGTGGCCCGTCACTGATCCCAACAGCGACCTGGCCCGCCGCACCTATGACAGCGTCCGCGCGCGCCTCAACCTCGAGAAGACGCCGACGTTCAACTGCCCCTGGTTGGCCTGCATCAGCGCCCGCATGCAGCGCGGCGACGCCGCCCTCGACCTGCTGCACCAACTCCTGGCGAGCCCCGGCGCCGTGGTGGACGACACCTGCTTCGCCGAGTCCCCTGGCAGCCGCTGGACGCCCTTCCTCACCACCTCCGGCGCTCTGGTCAGTGCAGTGCACGAGATGCTGCTTCAATCGTGGCAGCACGACGAGGTCAGTGTCTTCCCAGCTTTGCCATCCCAGTGGACGAACCAGAACGTGGCCTTCGACAACCTCCTGGCTCGCGGCGGCATCACCGTCAGCGCCAACTACTCGCCCCGCAAGCTCACCGTCCGCCTCCTCAGCCCACTCCCAACCACCCGCACGCTCACGCTCCCTCCTCTTGCCGGAGTGCCCAAGCCCCTGCTACTCGTCAACGGGCATCACCACACCTTCCACCTCGACCCCAACGGCCGCCTGATGTCCACCCTCTCCTTGCTCGCCGGCAACCCAATCGCCCTCGAACTCCGCGCACCGTGACGGCGGCGCTGTGGCCATCATACATCGTAGATCATAGATCGCACATCGCATATCCCACATCGCACATCGCATATCGCACATCGCACATCGCATATCGCATATCGCACATCGCCTCTCTCACCACGGCCGCACAATCGGAGTCATCGTCACCACCATCATCAGTACCTGCACGAGCTGCCCCCCGACGGCAATCCCCCACAGCGCAGCGCCGTACCGCCTTTCCCACATCCTCTCAGCCGCCAGCAGCACTAATGGTGGCATGAGGAAGAGCCAGATCCGCCCCACCTCTCCTCGCACCCGGCCCGATACATCCAATAGGGCAATGACGGCGACCGTGGCGAGCGCGAGGTAGGTCAGATGGCTCCCTCCGTCAGCTTGCCCGCGGCGCCGCATGGTCCAATACAGCGACGCGATCACGGCGACCGTGGCGGGCAGGCCCAGGAAGAGGGCAAACTCCAGCAGGTTCATCCCCAGCCAGACACCGTAGGTCCGCGGCGCAGTGACCTGCCGATGCGCCGCCATCCCCCGCTCCCACACCTCCGGCAGCCTCACTCCCAGCCCAAACCACACCAGCAGCGCGACCACCACCAACCCCGCGCACAGCAGCCCAAAGTGCAGCGCCGCCCGCACCACCTCGTCCCGAGCGTAGGGCAGCGGCCTGCCCTGAGCGGCGGTCGCCTGCGACCGCAAGCCGAAGGGCTTGCCTCGTGCCCCATTCTGTCCTCCCCTCGTAGGAGCCGCGTCCTCGCGGCCATTCCGTTCTCCCGTAGGGCAGGAGCTTGCCCTGCTCTGCGAAGCAGCGCTTCGCTGCGCAGCACGAGCCTCCTGCCCCAGGTCGTCTGGAGGGGCCGGGTTCGTCCCTGCCCACGCCTCCAGCACCAGAAACACCAACATCACCGGCCCCAGCGCCAGTAACCCGAAGCTGACGAAGCACCCCAGACCCCAGACTAGCCCCGCGACGGCCGTGAGCCACGGCTTGCTTCTCCGCCAGCCCGCTACCATCAACGCCAGGGCGCACGCCGCAAACAGCAGCAGTAACTGGTCCAGCGTCGGCACAAACAGCAGCAGGCTCGGCACGGTGGCAAACAGCGCTGCACACGCCATCGCCCTTCCCTCTCCCCCTGGGAGAGGGGGCGGCGGCTTGCCCTGCCTGCCCTGAGCTTCGCCGAAGGGAGCTTGCCGAATGGGTGAGGGCTGCCTGCCCGCCACCTTCGCCAGGAAGTAGATGGGCACCACCGACAGCGCCCCGAAGAACGCCAGCGCCAGCGAACAGAACGCCGCCGGCGCCCCCGCTGCCTTCGGCATGGGCGCTGCTCCCGGCCAATCGCCCCAGGCGGCGACAATGCCCGCCCTCAGCCCCGCAGTCGTCTCCAGCCACCCGCCGAACGCCTGCGCCAGCCCCGGTGCCAGGTAGAAAGCGCGTATCAGGCCATAGTAGACGAGCACGGCCCCAGGCGGATGGGTGCCCACGTGATAGCTGGCCCCGCGCATCTGCTCGTGGTACGTGCGCAGATACTCCCCCACCTCGTCCATCTTCCAGGCCGCCGCGAAGTACTCGGTGGACACGTCGCTATAGGTCGCCGCCACCAGGGAGGGCAGCCCCACCGGGCACACCAGCACAATCGCCACCTGAAGCCAGAATGCCCCCAGCACCAGCGCAGCCACGAACCCTCCTCGACACCACTTCCCCCAGCGGTCCTCACGATGCCGACGGGCCAGGAAGGCGATGTAGGCAGCCAGCCCGCCAAAGCCGACGATGGTCCCCACTGCCCCCAGCAGCCGCCCTGCCGGCCAGGGCTGCCCGTTCACGCGCATGAACCACTCCGGCACATACCCCAGCGGTGCCCGCCGCACAAACAGCAGCCACCCCAACGCCGCCAGCAGGCCCAGCACTACAACGGCCATGACGCAGACGTCCGCGCCGACCCCCGCTCCTCCCGCTGTACGAGCGGCGCCTGCCCTGAGCGGGCGGACCGTCTCCGGTCCGCCAGTCGAAGGGTCTCGCGGCGATTGGCTCACGCCTCTCGCCGTCTGCCCCCCACCTGTTCCGCCCGCCTTGCTCACTGCAACGCATCTCCCCGCAAACCGTTAACCGTCAACCGTCCACCGGCCATTCTAGGTTCGGCTCCGGCTCTCCGGCCCCCTCCCAGCAGGGAACCCCTCCGCCCACGGCGAAGCCACCCCTTGCAGCCCATAGGGAGCGTGATTCCCGGTGCCGCGCTCAGCGTGGATCATCGTCGTGCTCGCCGCGCTCCCATCCGTTGCCGTCGCTCAGCCCGCGCGCTACGGCGACCTCACCGCCCAGCCCACCGCCAACATCCCCCTCGCCGTGGACCCGCAGAAGGTCTCGCGCGACTGGCAGAAAGCCGACTTCTACTGCCTCTCCAGCGAGCTGTCGCCCGCCATCCTCTACTTCAACCGGGGCAGCCAGATCACGTTCTTCCACAAGCTCTCCGCATGGGGCCTCGGCGGCCCCACCTACTTGGCCGTGCCCGGCAAGCAGGGCCAAGCCCTCCTGAAGCCAGGGCAGCAGTGCGCCGGGGACCAGATGCAGCAGGCCTGGCTGCTGGCCTGGTTCGCCGGCGCTCAAGGCTGGACGGATTGGGACGTCCCCTGCCTCCTCGTGCTCCAGCACCGGCCCTCCACCGTCTCCCTCAACGACCAGGGCCTCGTTCTCACCTTCCCCAAGGAATGCGGCTACGTCGCCGCCATGCCCCTCTACGGCTACTACAAGCCCCCGCAGCACGACCTGCTTGCGGGCCCTAGCTCCGCAGGGAGCGAAGGCCCGCCCTCCAAGAACATCCGCACCTGGGAGTGGGCCCAGGGCCTCCCTGGCGAGGTCGCCGCCCGCTGCAAGTGGTACGCCAGCACGCTGCGCGAGTACCCCGTCTACTGCCACGAGACCTTCTCCGTGGACCGCAGCAAAGACTCGCTCACCCTCCGCCAGAAGTTCGACTGGATCAGCATCGCCGACGACTGGAACACTCCGCACCGCAAGTTCGGCCCGCTCTCGCCCGCGCTGGCTTTGGCCTCCCTGGACGGCAGCTTCCCCATGAAGGTCAGCGGCGAGCTGCACGATCCTCACCTCTTCACTCCTTACGGCCCCTACCTCGGCGTCGAGGGGCAAGACAGCTACGACATCACCTTCCCCGTGCTCAAGTACGTGCACGAAGCCGAGGTCCAGCAGCCCGCCAACACCCAGGCCTACCCCATCGTCGCCGAGGCCCTTCAGTGGATTCGCGACCGCCTCACCAGTCGCTACCAGGACCCCACCCTCCGCTTCCTCTGGGACCACGGCGACCAGGGCAACTTCTGCTGGCAGATCATGGGCGACAGGTGGTATCCCACCGCCCTCTATTACCTGGACGAGCGGTCCCGCGCCAACGGCAAGCAGCTCCTCCGGTACTACTTCTCCGAGTTCGTCCTCAAGGAAGAGCGCTTCAAGCCGCACCGCGGGTTCCTGCTTCTCGAGGGCCCTGGCATCGGCTCCTGGGGCACCTGGGGCGACGCCGGCAAGTTCTCCTCCAACATGCTCGAGACCCTCTGGTGCTACGCCCACTACACCGACGACTGGGACCTCATCAAGCAGCGCTGGCCGCTGATCAAGCGCCTGTTCATCACGCCTTTCGAGATCACCTGGAAGTCGTTCGGCCGCGAGGCCATCGCCGAGATGGGCGACGAGGCCGCCCCACCGCTGTGCCTGGCCCGCATGGCCTACAAGGTCGGCGACGCGGACACCTACGCCTTCGCCTGCTACATCTTCGTCCGCGAACTGGTGCACCACTACATCAAGCAGCGCGGCGCCCGCTACTTCCGCGAGAACCAGCCCTACGATTCCATGGAGCTCATGCCCGAGGAGGTCTATCTGACCAACCTGTGGGGCGACACCGCCGCCTGGCGCCTTGACGGCCCCGAGTACCCCAAGCAGACCGGCGAGCGCCAGTATACCAACCGCTGGGTGCGCTTCAGTTGCCCCGACGTCGGCCGCTTCTACCGCGACTACCTGCTGGAAGACGTGCGCAAGGAGCTCGACCTGCTCCAACAGCGCAACACCACCTACCCGCGCGGCCGCGACACCGCGCACATTGCTCCCTCCATCGAGCGCCTGCGCTCCCTCCTCCTGAACGAGACGCCCGACCGGCTCGCCCAGGTGGCCAGGCCCGGCGAGCGCCAGCTCGGCCGCGACGCCGACGGCACCGCTTACTGGATGAGCTTCATCCGCACCAGCACCCCCATCAAGTACGAGCGCCTCATCGGCCCCGGCAAGCCTACTCCCTTCGTCATTGGCATCGAGCGCTATGCCACCGGCTCCTGGCCCGGCCTGGTGCAGTTCCCCATGACCACAGACCAGCCCAGCCCGGCCTGGCCGGTGCCTAGCTGGTGGGGCTGGAAGCCGCCCCAGAACGCCTCCGGGCTACCGGCGGCCGACCGCTGGTCGTTTGGCCAGGTGACGCCCTCACTGGACCAGCCGCCGCACACAGCCACGAGCGTCACCCTCAACTGGAACGCGCAGGTGGTGTACTTTGAGTAGGCGTTTATGGAGTGCAAAGTCGCCCGACTTTGCAGCGCCGTTCTGCGGAGTGCAAAGCCCAGGTGTTTCGGGAACTTGTTCCCGAAACCCAACCGCGGCGGCCTTCGTGGTCGCAGCCCTCACCCCGACCCTCTCCCAATGGGAGAGGGTGGACGGCCGAAGGCCGGACGGGTGAGGGCTGCCTGTCGCACATCGGGCTGGGCCTTTGCGGCGGTGGCCGCCGTTATCGTAGATCGTACATCATACATCGCACATCGCGGTGGCAGGCTGTGGCTAGACGTGATCGCACATCCCATATCGCGAACGGAGTGAGCAACCATGAAGATCGGCGTCAACCTACTGCTGTGGGCCGCGCACAGCGGCCCCGAGGACCTCGGCCTGCTGGCCAAAGCTGCTGACCTGGGCTTCGACGGCGTGGAGCTGTTCATTGACGAGCCCAAAAACATCCTTACCGGCCAGCTTCGCCAGGCGGCCCAGGATCGCGGCCTGGAGCTGACCTGCTGCTCTATCGTGGGCCTGGACCGCGACATCATCAACCAGGACGCCCGCATCCGCCGCCAGGGCAAGGACTACATCCGCGCCGCCATTGACGTGTCCCGCGCCGTGGGCAGCAAGGTCTTCTGCGGCCCGCTCTACTCGGCCGTGGGCAAGCTCGTGGGCCGCCCGCGTACCAAGGACGAATGGAAGCTCGCCGTCGAGGGCATCCAGGAGATCGCGCCTCACGCTCAGCAGGCCGATGTCTGCCTCTGCATCGAGCCGCTGAACCGCTTCGAGACCTACTTCATCAACATTGCCGCCGACTGCGTGCAGTTCGTCAAAGAGGTGAACAGCTCGCACGTCAAGGTCCACCTGGACACCTTCCACATGAACATCGAGGAGAAGAGCCTGCCCGGCGCCATCCGCACTGCCGGGCCGTTGCTGCGCCACATGCACTGCTCCGAGAATGATCGCGGCGCCCCGGGCAGCGGTCACGTGGACTGGGAGGGTGTCTTCGCCGCTCTGCGCGACGTGGGCTACGATCAGTGGCTGGTCATCGAGTCGTTCGTGTTGGGCAACGAGGCCATTGCCAAGGCGGCCGCCATCTGGCGCGACATTGAGCCCTCCGGCGACGACCTGGCCCAGCGCGGCCTCGCCTTCCTGCGCAAGATGACCGCCGCCTAGCCGCTCGCGTAGTTCGGTAGGGCCGGACCTTGCTTGTCCTCAGCTCGCCGAAGGGCGTCTTGCCCCGGGGCCTTGTAGGGGCGGGGTTCATCCCCACCCGCATCGCCTCGGTGCGTAGGGTAGGAGGCCCGCTCCACCTACCGAGCCAAACGCGTGGGAGGCAGCTCCAGCCTGTCCTGAGCCTGCCGAAGGGCTGCCGATTCGCGACGAATGCACCCCCCGTGGCGATTGGCCTCCCGCGAAAGGACCGCACCCATGACCTTCCACGACCGCCTCATGTCGGTCTTCCAGCGCCGGCGACCAGACGTCATGCCCTGGTTCGCCGACCTCACCTACTGGTATGCCGCCTCCGCAGCCCGCGGCAGCTTGCCCGACCGTTACCAGGGCGACGGCGTCGTGCAACTGTATCGCGACCTCAACGTCGGCTGCCACGAGCATGCGCTTAGCAGCCCCTGGCAGGCCGAGTACCCCGACGTGGAGATCACCACCGAAGACCAGACCGACGAGGAAGGCCAGCCCTACCGCCAGATCATCACCTGGCGCACGCCCGTCGGCTCCATCCAGCAGATCAAGGAGTACGTGCCGCTGGGCTTCACCTGGGCCTACGTGCAGTACCCAGTCGCCACGCCCCAGGACCTGCGCGTGCTGCGCTTCATCCTTGAGAGCCAGCAGGTCACCCCCGACTACGCTCAGCAACAGCAGCAGATGCAGTTGTGGGGCGACATGGCCGCCTGCTCCTCGGTGCCCCCGCGCACGCCCCTGGCCAATCTCATCGTCATCTGGATGGGCGTGCTCAACGCCGTCTACGCGCTCGCCGACTTCCCGGACGAGATGGAGGCCATTATGGAGGTGATGGCAGCCTCTGACGATCCCATATATGACATCATCTGCCAATCCCCCGCGCCGCTGGTCTACCTCGGCGAGAACATCACGGCCGAGGTGGTCAGCCCCAGGCTCTTCGAGACGTACTACGCGCCGTATTACCGCAAGCGCCACCAGCAGATCCACGCCGCCGGCAAGTACACGTTCGTGCACATAGACGGCACCATGCGCGGCGTGCTGGAGCGCCTGGCCGCCACCGGCGCCGACTGCGCCCAGTCGCTCACCCCTGCCCCCGTGGGCGACGTGCCCGTGAGCGAGATGCGCGCCCTGGCCGGGCCCGATCTGATCCTCTGGGGCGGCGTCCCCGCCGCCTACTTCAGCCCCATCTACCCCCAGCAGGCCCTGGTTGACATCGTGATGCAGTGCATCAAGCACCACCTGGCGCTCGGCAAGTTCATCCTGGGCGTATGCGACCAGGTGCCCCCCGACGGCGACATCCGCCGCGTCAAGCTCGTCAGCGACCTCGTAGAAGAGCACGCCAGATACTGAGCCCCTTCCTTAGCCGTGCCGTTGGCGCCGTTTCTGGACTGCGAAGCCCCCGAGTTCGCTCCGCCGTTCGTGGGGTAGAAGTAGGAGCCGCGTCTCGCGGCGATACGCCGCTTATTGTGGCGCACAGCACCTCGCGTCCCTGTCGCCCCGGTTACATTCCAGTTACACATGCAGGCCTGCCGCCCTCGCCTGGCGAACCATTCCTCAGAGGTCCTCCCTATGGTCCGCAGCGGCTCCTTGCCTGCACTGGTGTTCGCGTATCTGCTCTTCTCAGCCGGTTCGGGCTGGCCCCAACCAGGCGCTGGCCGCATCGTCCCCCGACTGCCGGCCCATGACACCAACGCCAACCGCGTCCACGACGATGCCGAGGCCGCCTCCACCGTCCTCTCGCGCCAGCCCGGCGCCCTTCAGGACCTGGTTATCTGCTTCGACCACCCGCCGGCCGCCCCAGACGCCCAACACGTCGTCAGCCGTGGCGGGATGGTGCAAGACGTCTGGACCAGCCTCGTCTACGCCGTCCACGCCAAGCTCCCGCCCGCCCAGCTCCTGTCCTACGTTGCCTCCAGGCCCGACGTGGTCTGGGTCGAGCCCAACTTCCAGTGTCACGCCGACCTATGTCACAGCAGCCGCCAGATCCGCGCCCGCGATGTGTGGAACGGCCTGATCAACGGCACCAGCTACCTGGGCGATAGCACCTACTCCATCGCCCTCCTCGACACCGGCCTTGACGACAGCCACCCCGACTTCGGCAGCCGCATCGTGGCCTGGCAGGATTTCTCGGGGCTCGGCTACGCCACGCCCACCGACAAGGACGGGCACGGCACTGCCTGCGCCGGCATCGCCGCCGGCAGCGGCAGCCAGTCTGGCACCGCCGACTTCTCCTTCAGCATCGCCGAAAGGGTGCCCACCTCGCCGGGCAGCGGCTACATACACCAGTATCACCTGCGCGTCGGCGGCACGGCCAAGACGATTACCGCCCGCCTCCAGTTCGAGGCCACGAATAAGGAGCACTTCCTGTGGCTGCGCGATAGCGCCCAAACCACCATCGGCTACGGAACCGGCACCACCCAGGACTTCAGCATCACCAGTTCTGCGGTCTCCAACGTCAACAGCTTCCTCTACGAGTTCATATTCGGCAAGAATGTGGGCGGCGGCGGCACCAACGTCTGCGGCCAGGTGGATGTCCCTTACGACGCCCTCGACAGCCGCAACCTCCTTCAGGGCATGGCCCCTAACTGCAAGCTCATCGGCGTTAAAGTGCTGGACGACACCGGCTCCGGCACTACCACCACCATACTCAATGGCCTCACCTGGATTGACAACAACCGCACCACCTATAACATCAACGTGGCTAGCGCCAGCCTCAGCTTCGCCGGTGTCATCGTGCCCTCGGTGGACACCGCCGTCAACAACCTGGTGGATCACGGCGTGGTCTTCTGCGGCGCCGCCGGCAACGAGCAGAACACCAATCCCCCGTACACCGCCGGCTCCCCGGGCTCCGCCACCAAAGCCATCTGCGTCGGTGCCATCAACGAGAACGACGCCGTTGTCAACTACAGCAGCCTGGGCGAGCCCGGCACACCCGTCAAGCCAGATGCGGTTGCCCCCAGCAGCAGCAACGTCACCCGGCGCCAAATCTACTCTGTTGACAGCAACGACAGCGACGGGGCGCTCTCCGGCTGGCGTGCCACCGACCACTACCCCAACGACTACTGCCAGTTCGGCGGCACCTCGGCCGCCACCCCGCACATTGCCGGCCTGGCCGCACTTATCGCCGATGCCTTGGACGTTACTTGGGACTTTGACTCCGGCCAGCACTCACTACTGGTGAAGAACATGATCTGCCTCAGCGCCAATGAGGTGCAGAGCGGAGAAGCGGAGGTCCCGACTCTGGAGCGAGCTAGCACCATCGAGTCCGGCGCGCCGCCCGGCAAGGACCGCACGGAGGGCTACGGTAAAGCCAACTTCGACGCTGCGATTGAGGCTGCCACCCTCTCCATCACGCCCAGCACCCGCAACGTCGGCGGCTGGAACTCATTCACCTTTGACTTTGGCACCGGCCCCCTCGACCACAAGGTCGCCATCCGCCGCCTCTCTCTCACCGCCGACTGCGGCTACAACCTGGTCCTGGAGCCGCCCGCCGGCGCCGACTACGACCTCTACCTCTACGGCGGCCCCGACGACACCGGCAACCCCACCCTCCTCGCCTCCAGTACCAACGCGAGTACCGGCGCTCCCGAGTACATCGGCTACAAGCCCGCCTCCAGCGGCCAGGCCTTCATCGTCGCCCGATGGGTCTCCGGCACTGGCCAGGGCGAAGTCTCCGTCGGCGAAGCCTCTCCCACCGTCCTGCGCGTCGCCGACCTGGCCGCGACCACCCACGGGGCGCGCCTCGCCCTCAAACGGCGCACCACCTGCGAAGCTGACGTCGCCGGCTTCCGCCTCGAAGCCAGCAGCGCCCGCGACGGCGACTACCGCGCGCTGACTCCCGGCCTCCTGCCCACCAAGGGCCAGGCCGTGGGCGGCGCCTCCTACGACTTCATCGCTCCCCGCAGGAAGGCGTCCCGCTGGTACCGTCTGCTAGTGGTGCACCACAACGGCCAGGAAGAGCCCGCCACGCCCGTCCTCGTCCGCTGACCCTACGTCGCGCACCCCAGCCTGAATGTGGGAGGCAGCTCCAGCCTGCCCTGAGTCCCGAGCGCGCCAGGCGCCTCCCGACCCCGCCGCCGTCCGCCTCCGCGAGAGCGACAAAGCTTCGGCGGAGTCGCTTGGCGGGGGTCGGGACGCGAAGCGGTCGGGGCCTGCCGAAGGGCCGAAGTCAGCCTGCGGCGGTGGCTGAGGGGTGAATCCCGCTTCTCCGGAAGGAGAACCGCCGTGAGCGACACCATCGAGTTCGTCCGCAATCACAACGACCTCAGCACCGACGCCGGCTTCCAGTTCGAGTTCTTCTGCGACCGCTGTGAGAGCGGGTTCCGCACCAAGTTCAAGGCCTCGCTGACCGGCACCGCCTCACGGGTGCTGGACGCAGCCGGCAGCCTCTTCGGCGGCGTGCTCGACCGGGCCGCCGACGCGGGCGAGCACGTCCGCTCCGCCACCTGGGAGAAAGCCCACGACGCCGCCTTCGAAGCCGCCGTGCGCGAGATCAAGCCCGAGTTCATCCAGTGCCCGCGCTGCTCGGCCTGGGTCTGTCGCCAGAGCTGCTGGAACACCAAGCGCGGGATATGCAAGGAGTGCGCGCCAGACTTGGGCGTGGAGATGTCTGCGGCGCAGGCCAGCCGCTCGGTGGAAGAGGTCTGGGCTCACGCCGCCATGGCCGAAGAGGACAAGAAGCTGGCTAAGGAGCAGTGGCGCGAGACCATCCGCGCCACGTGTCCGAAGTGCGAGGCGCCCCTGGCCGTGAACGCCAAGTTCTGTCCCGAATGCGGCACCAAGCTCAAGGACGCCAGCCACTGCACCGACTGCGGCGCCCCCCTCACCCCAGCCGCCGAATTCTGCCCCGAGTGCGGCCACAAAGTCGCCGACTCAGCCGAGTAGCCGCCTCACTGGCCAACCCACCCTCGCGAACAAACGGGGCCGGCCTGGCCTCCCAGCCGGCCCCCGCTGACGCAGGAGTTGCTCAACTCGCCTCGGCGGCCCTCAGGCCTTCGCTGATCCCGACACAACCTTCACCACGGGTTCATCGGGTGCGCATTCCTCAAGCTCGCGCAGGACCTGGATCAACTGCGGGATCGTGAGCTCCTCCCCCGTCCTGAGCAGCTTCGCCAAGTCACCCCTCCACCACCCCTCGGGAAGCCTTATACCTAGCAGTACCCCGCGCTCCGGGTCCAGAGGGATAAGCAATTCCTCCCTCTGGTCTCTCAACATCACCATGAAGCCCGCACCGTACAAGCGCGCCGCCAAGCGGCTCCGTTCCAGCTCCTCCTCCGTAGCCCCCGCCCCCCGCCACTCCTCGTCAATGATGGCCATAGCCCGGTCGTAGAGCTGCCTGGCCTTCTCGTCGCCCTTGTCAGGCCTACGGCTCATAGGTCACCCCCCAGGCCTCCTCCAGAAGCTCGAACGCGCGTTTCCTTGTCAGAAAGACGTGATCCGGTGGCTCCCCAGGCGGCACTACCACAAAGCCGAGGGCCCTGTAGAACCCGACCGACCCGGGTGCCGCCCTGTCCAGTATACTGCCCTCCCCACCTTGGCGCAAGCTCTCCACGACCAGGCGCCGTACCAGCGCCCGGCCCACCCCAGCATACCCCCGAGGTTCGGCGCCCTCCTGGTTCCACGGCGCGCTTTCCAGCAAGCTCCCTGTCAATGGGCAAGAGGGCGCCTCGACCTGCCCCAACCGCATTATTCCCTGAATCCTCCTGTCCTCCCCGTGAGCTAGGACAAGCTTCAGTGTGCCCGGCAACTCCACAAACTCGGGCCACACTTCAGCGAACTTGGCTCCCCGCCAGTCCTCCCCCCCCGACTCCTCAGCGTCCTCTGCCGTGCTTGGCTCAAAGGACGCCACCACGACCTCGCCCGTGGCAAGACGCCTCAGCCGATATGGCAACGTGTTCGGATCTGCCGCCAACAGCTCCTCTAGAGTCATCGGCCACCTGACCCGGGATCAAGGATGCCCTCGCTAAGACGATGGCCAACCGCCGTCCGCCCTCGCCCCTGCGTGGGTGCCTAGGCCTTCAGCCTCGGCATCGCCGACAGGCCCCTGGTCGTCCGCGCCCGCGCCCGGATCAGCAGCGCCTCGATATATCCCCGCGCCTTGTCCGGATTCTCGGTGGCGTAGATGACCTTCTCGTGGTCCAGGCTGTTGATGCGGTCGTTGGCCGCCTTCAGCGCATCCATGCAGTTGATGAGCGCCCGCTGCACCGGCATCCTTTCGGGGTTGATGTCAATCCCGAAGTACCCCTGGTACCCATACATCTTCAGCACATACAGCGCCGCCTCCGTCTGCTCCGGCGCGATCACCCCGACGTTCATGTCCTGGTCGTAGTTCCCCAGCGGCTGCGAGTTCCAGTGCGTATGCGCCAGCTTCCCGTACTCCATGATCAGGCTGAACGCGTAGGCCAGGTCCTCGTACCCCATCAGCACGTGACCCACCTCGGGGTTCATCGTCACCAGCGCGTGCCCCCGCTTCAGGATGCCCTGGTTCCGGGGATGCTTCAGCATCCCCTCGACCTTCTGCGCCATCAGGATGCCCTCCGGCGTCGTGCCGTAGAGGATCTTCCCCCGTGGCTCGTACGGCTTCGGCTCCTCGGCCACGCGCACGCCGGGCACCGCATCCATCGCCTCCGCCAGCCCCTCGCAGAACCGATCCCGCGCCCGCATCAGGTCAATGCCGAACGGATTCTCGTAGCCGTCAATCCCCGGCCAGACTATGGCGAAGTCAGTGCCAATCTCCTTGTTGAGTTGCAGCGTGATCTTGGTCCGCCGGATGGCCCGCCGCCGCGCGCGGGCTATGGGGCTGGACAGCGCCCCCCACTCCCACTGCGAGTCGAAGAACAGGTTGGGCACGATGGTGATCAGCCGAATGCCCGTGTCCTTCTGGAACTTCACAAACAGGTCCAGGTTCTTCTCGTTTACTTCATTGGGGTAGTGAGCCTCCAGCCCGACCAGCCCGTACTTCTTCAGCCCCGCAGCTACCTCCAGTACCTGCTCCATCTTCATGGGCGGCACGTATCGGTCGTGAAACCGCCCGCCGCCGGGCGCGAAGAACCACACCCCGGCGCTGAACTTCAGCTCCAGCTCGAACGACTCAAGCTGGGTCAGCAGTGCTTGCCCTCTCCTGCGCTTGGCCTGCCCGCGTAGGTCTGTGAGCGCCATGCGAATGCCTCCTTTAGCTGCCCGCGGCACGTGATGGTGCTGCGGTCGTCCGCGACCACGAGGTGTTCCCCGCCGAGGCTACTTCCTTCCTGCCCGCCCAGAACCCTTCCCGACCATCAGCCCCTACTTGTAGCAGCGGCGTCTCGCCGCGACTTGCCCTTGTGGTGGGTGGTCGCTGGCTTGCGGCCGGCGGTGGCATTGCTGAGCCTGCGGACGTGGCCGGCGCGGGGCCTTCTGCCGTTCCAGGACCAACGCTGGCCAGCAGTCTGTCCTCAGCTTGCCGAAGGGCCTCCTGCCCAACCTCCTCCCCCTCGCCCCTCAGCCTCTTCACCACCAGCGCCGAAAGATCGTCATGCCCTCCGCCGGCGAACTCGCTCACCGCGGCCAGGATGGCGTCCGCGATCTCTTGCGCTGATCCGTCTAGCCGCGCCCGCGCTGCCGCCTCCACCCGCTCCATGCCGAACTCGTCCCCCTCGCGGTTGCGCGCGCCGCTCACTCCGTCCGTGCACAGCACCAGCACGTCCCCGGGTTCGACCCCGGCCTCATGCTCCTCATACGACGGCTGCTGCACGGTGCCGATCACGATGCCGCGCGTGAAGAGCACCTCGCTGCCCCCGCTCGCGTGCAGCAGTCGCGGCGGCACGTGCCCGCAGTTGACGTAGGTAAGCGCGCCGCTCTCCAGCTCCAGCAGGCCATAGAACATGGACACGAACCGCTCGAACCGCAGGCTCTCGAAGTGCGGGTAGAGCATCTTGTTGACGTGCTCCGCGATGGCCCTGGGCTCGTGCAGCGCCTCCACCGCCGCGTGTACCGCGTGCTTCAGCAGCGAGATGTCCAGCGCCGCCGGCACCCCCCGACCGGTTATGTCGGCGATGCAGATGCCGGCCTCACCCTCACCGGCGGCCAGCACGTCGAAGTAATCACCCCCCACCTCGCCCCCATACTCCAGCGCGTGTCCCACCTCGTAGCCCGGCGTCGCCGGCAGCCGCGCGGGAAACAGCATCCGTTGCAGGCTGCGCGCCGTGATCAGGTCCCGCTCCGCCAGCAGCGCCCGCTGGTGCGCCCGCGACATCAGGCCCGCGGCTACAGCCACCAGCAGAATCCACGGTATCTCCGTCGTCAGCGCCGCCCACAGTGCGCTCAGAGGGAGGCCCAACGCAGTCCCGAACTTGGCCAGGGCGTAGAACAGGGAGGCCAACAGCCCCGTGCCCAGCGCCCCGACCAACCCGAACTCCATTGCTCCCATCACCACCAGCAGGTAGTAGACGGGGAAGAAGCCCTGGCCCGCCGCCGGCACGCTGACGATCAGGATCGTCACCAGGCCCAGGTCAATGACCAGCGTCACCGGCCGCAGCCACGGCACGTAGCCGCAGCGCGCGTAGATGACCAGCACCGCCCAGCAGTACACCGCCGCGCCGATCACCAGGCCATAGCGGATCCCCGGCAGAAACGCGGGCCGCACTGCCAGGTTGACCATGCAGACCACGAGGAAAGCGAGCAGGAAGGCAAGACGAAAGATGATAGCGACCAGTCCCGCTTCCTCGCGCTCCGCCAGCCCTAGGCGCCCGTCCTTGCTTGTGTCTCGGTTCACGGGCGACATCCATTCGTCCCCCAACGCCGGGGGCGTCACGCTCCCCTCCCGTCCTTCCACACCCCCCGCCCGATTCCTCCGCCCGCTGCCATCCCGCTCACGGCTCACACCGCCCCCCTCGCATCTTCCCAATGCCCTGACAGACACACAACCCGTCCGAAAGTGGGAGGCGGCTCCAGCCTGTCCTGAGCTTGCCGAAGGGCCGCCGACTAGGGGTGGCTTGCTGTGGCGGCCGTGCGGTGGGTAGCCGCAGGTCTTCCCTGCCCTGAGGTTGCCTGCCCTCAGTCCCGAGCGCGCCAGGCGCCTCCCGACCCCGCCGCCGTCCGCCTCCGCGAGAGCGACAAAGCTTCGGCGGAGTCGCTTGGCGGGGGTCGGGACGCGAAGCGGTCGGGGCCTGCCGAAGGGCCGAAGGGTTCATCCTGAGCGTGTCGAAGGGCCCCGACCAGCCGTTTGTACGAGGGGCGTCCCGCCCCGACCAGCCGTCGCCGTATCTGTGTTCATCTGTGTGTATCTGTGGCTAATCCCGCCATCCGCCCCCGCCACAGGCGCCTGGCCTCCAAGCAGAACACCGGGTTCTTCCCAACGACCGGCACCCGCTCCCAGTTCATAGGCCTCCGCCCCTTCAGAACAGCTCTAGCTGCGCGCGCTCGCCCGCCTCCTCCGCCACTCCCGGCGCGAAACGCTCAATCTGCTCGCCGAGCTCATCGAGATCGTAGTCAACCCCCAGCGGGCACGCCCCCTGCCTGAGCAGGAACTCATTCCCCGCCGCCTCCTCCTTGGACTGGTCCCACTTGACCGCATACACCAGCCGCCCCTGCCTTCGTGCGGCGCTGGCGGTGACGAGCGTGCCCCCCTGCTCCCGCGTCTCGACCACGATGACCGCCTTGGACAGCGCCGCCTGAAGCCGGTTACGCGCCATCAGCCGTGCCACCGACGGCCGCGCATTGGGCGGCAGTTCGCTGAGCAGCCCCCCGTGGTCAGCTATCCTCTCCGCCAGGCCCTCGTTTTCCCGCGGATGGATCACCCGAATGCCCGAGCCCAGCACCGCTACCGTGTTGCCATCTGCCTCCAGCGCCCCTTCGTGCGCCGCCGTGTCAATGCCCAGCGCCAGCCCCGCCACGATCCAGTAGCCGCGCTCGGCCAGGTCGCTGCCCAGCCGCCGCGCCAACTCCTTGCCCTCGCACGTCGGCGTCCGCGTCCCCACGATAGCGACGGCCTTATCGTCAGGGGTGGGAAGCGCGCCGCGCAGGCTGATGATGACCGGGGGATTGGGAACCTCGCGCAAAGCAACGGGAAAGCCCGGCTCGAAGCCGCACATCACGTCAATGCCCGCGTCGCCCAACCGCACCAGTTCCTCCTCGACCTCCTCCAGCCTCTCTCGCAGGCCTGCGATCCGCTCCGCCGCCTCAGCCGAAAGCCGCGCCCGCGCCCCCAGCAATTCCTCCTTCGTCGCCGCCAGAACACCCTCCGCGCTGCCGAAGCGCTCCAGCAGCCGCTGTACCGCCTTCGGCCCCAGCCCACTCCCCCAGCACAACCCCACCCACGCCAGCCGTTCCTGCCGCTTCGGTTCATCCTGCCGACCTGGGCCGCTAATGGTCACCACTCCCTCGGTCCGCACACGGGCACTTCCCTGGGCCTCGGTTGGCGGTTTCGACGAATGCCAGCCCGATGCGTGGGAGGCAGCTCCAGTTGCCGACTGCGTTTTGCCGTTCGCCGCCAACCGCCAACCGTGAACCCCGAACCGTCAACCCGCGCTGACCCGCGGTGGCCTCGCCCGCCCCAGCGCCAGCACTCTGACCATCCGTGCCCCACCCGCCTTCAACGCTCGCGCACACTCATCGGCTGTGGCCCCGGAGTCGTACAGGTCGTCAACCAACAGCACCCAGCGCCCCTCAACGGCCGCGCTATCCGTGACCACGAACGCCCCAGCCACATTCGCCTGCTTGTCCCCCGCCTCAGTCAGGTCCTTCTGCGGGACGCCTACACGTGTGCGTCCCAGAACCTGCACACCGGCGGGAATGTGAAGGGCGGCTCCTATCCTCACACTTGCGTCTGCGGCTAAGTCCAGCCACCCTCGCCGCGCCGACGGCGGCGCGGGCACGATGGCCTGCACCTGCTCGTCCCATCCTCGCCGCTTCAGAGCCCCCACTGCCCGTTGCCCCAGCAAAGCGCGGGCACGCTCATCCTGCCGGTACTTGGCGAGGTACACCAGCCTCCCCACCTCCGTGCGCAGCCAACGCGTATCGCTGGTCGAGCTGACCATGCCCAACGCCAGGCCCCGGCAGAACTGACCGGCCAGCAACTGGTAGGACGCCTCCCGCTCCGGCCCAGCAGCCGCTAGCGCCCGCCTCCCGGCTGCCCATATGCGCGCTGTGCGCCGCCGACCGGTCTGCATCTCCACCAACCCCGCTGCGCGCAGCTCGTCCAGGCGCGTTTCCAGGACCTCCTTGCCCTCGCGCGCCACCCTGGCGTAGAAGCGCCAGGCCTGTCGCACCGCCCACCTCACCGCAAGACTCTCGCCGCCGCACAGAATGTCCACCAGCAATCCCCGCGGCACTTCCCCGCACCACAACAGGCAGCCCAGAACCACCCTATCCAGCTCCCGGAGAGGGTGGCACTCCCCGCGCCCGCTTGCACATGCCGCATCCTCCACCGTCGCCTCTACACCCCCATTCCTCTGCTGCTGACGCAACACCTAAGCCTCAACCGTGAACCGTCAACCGCTCACCGCAAACCGTCAACCGGCTCTCCGACCCTTTCCCCTCTCCCTCTGGGAGAGGGTAGGGTGAGCGCTGCCAACCCACCCTCCTCCGCCAGCCCCGCGAGCGCTCGCCGGTCCTCCGGCCGGGCGATCACCTCCGGCCTATACGGAACCGTCCCCAGCACCGGCACGCCCGTCAGCTCGCTGACCATCTCCGGGTTAGTGCGCACCGACGGGTCATCAGTCTCCGGCCCTGTCCAGCAGAACACGATGCCTGCTGGCTCCAAGCCTCTGCCCCGCGCGAACTCTACTGTCAGCAGGCAGTGGTTGATGGTGCCCAGGTTGGGCCGCGCCACGATGAGCAGCGGCAGCCCAAAGCGCCGTGCTAGGTCTGCGGTCAGCAGGCCCTTCCCAACCGGCACCGCCAGCCCGCCCACTCCTTCCACCAGCAGGAACTCATGCCGCCGTCGCAGCTCCTCGAAGGCGCGATCAACGGCGTCCAGGTCAACCTCGACGCCCTCCTGCTCCGCCGCTACCGCCGGCGCCAAAGGCTGTCGAAAGCAAATGGGGTTTACCAGCTCAACGGGGTCCGGCTGAGGCAACACTCCGAGCACGTACCGCGCATCCTCACTCACCACCCGCCCCTCGTGCTCCACCCCACCCGAAGCCACCGGCTTGAAGTACCCAACATCAACGCCTCGCTCCACCAGCATCGCCGTCAGGCACGCGGCTACCACCGTCTTGCCGACCTCTGTATCCGTCCCCGCAATGAACAGCCCGCTCCTCATGCCCTGGCCTCGCTGCAACAGCCGGTTCCCACTTAGCGCTTGACGCTGGGCGCGGGGTGGGACTCTGCCGTTGACGTACCCCCGGATTGCGCCGTATCCGTGCCTGCCCTGAGCGGGCGGACCGCCTGGGGTCCGCAGGTCGAAGGGTTCATCCGTGGCTTACTACTCCCCCGCCCCCGCAATCTGCCGTTCCGCCGCCTGCTCCCGCTCCACGATCTGTTCCACCAGGTCCGCGGCTGCCTGGCAGTCCCCTGCAAAAGCCGCCGCCGCGCTGGCACCCTCCTCGGCAGCCTTCTCCGACGGCGCCCTGGGGAACGCGTCTTTCAGCCGTGCCAGCAGGTCCCCAACCTCGCTCAGAAGCTGTGCCGCTCGCCCCAGCGGCTCCCGGCTGCCCGCCGGCATGCGCGCAGCGATCTCCGGCAGGAAAGCCGCCGCCGCACGTCGGTTGGCCCGCAGCCCCTCCAGCGGCCGCTCTGCCCACGCCGCCAGGTCCGCCGCATCCCGCGGAACGGCATCCAGCCTGGCAGCGTGCTCCCGCAGGTCTTGCAGCAGCCGCTCGTAGGCCCCCCATCCCCCCGGAATGCCCAACACCGGCTGCCCGCGCAGGTCTGCCGCTGCCCGTCGCAGGCACGAGCGGGCCATGGCCTCCGGGTTCACGCTCTCGACCCGCTTCCCTATAGCGAACTGCGCGAACGGCGCCGGCGACGGCAGCCCCGCCCCACCAGACGCACTCCACCGCGACTGGAACGTCTCCAGCGGTACTGCCCGGGGACTGCTAGCCCCGCCCGGCAGCACGTACACCTGCTTCTTCTCGTCGTCGAACCCCACCGCCAGCAGCCACTGCCGCGGCGGCAGGTTGTACTCGGTGATCACCGGCGTCCCCTCGATTATGCTCTGCCGCAGCCGCATGTAGCCCCCATCGGGGTCCTGGCTGGCGATGCTGGAGCAGGCGAAGCCCAGCGCCTCGCAAGTCACGATGATGGGGTTCTCCGGGAAGATTGCCCAGCCCGCCTGCCGGTCCGAGGAAGAGTAGAAGAACTGAAACGCGCAGCCGCTCACCCCCAGCAGGAACGACGAGTTGTACGCCGCTCCCTGCTGCTGGAGGGCCGCCCGCAGCGGCTCCAGCAGTCGCCCCGCAAACGACGGCCCCGGCCCACCGTAGGCAGGGACCCCCGACAGCAGCTTGGTCGGCTGCTCCCACTTGGCCTTCGGCTTCTTCTGCTCCTCCTGCTTGATCCCGTAGTAGATCAGCCCAATGGCTTGCTTGGCCTCGGCCGCCTGCTGGGTCTCCGGGTAGGCGGCCACCAGCTTCTCGTACTCCTTCACCGCCGCCCCAGGGTCTAGCTGGATGTCCCGCAGCGCCTGCGCCAGCAGAAGCTGCGCCTGCGCACACTCCCGCTTGCTCTCCGGGTACTGGCGCAGCACCGCCCGCGCCGCCTCCAGAGCCTGCGCGCTCCCTCGGCTGTACAGCAGAGCGGCAATCGCCAACTGCGCCCGCGCGCACACCCGCGGCCGGTCGGGGAACTGGTGCGCGACCTCTTGATAGGCGTTCACCGCTCGCGCCGCCTCCCCCCGCCTCACGTAGATGGCTCCCACCTTCATCAGCGCGTCGTCGGCATAGCTGCTCTGCGGGTACGCCTGTGCCAGCCGCCGGTAGGTGGCTATCGCCCCGTCCGGGTCCTTCAGGTACTCCCGCTGGATGAACGCGAGCTTATACAGCGCGTTGTCGGCGTAGGCGCTCCCCGGTGCCTGCTCAGCCACGTCCCCGTAGGTCGCCGCCGCCAGCCGGTAGCTGCGCTCGTTGAAAAGCGCCTCTGCCCGCCGGTACAGCCGCTCGTCCTTCGACGAGCACCCGACGCACAGCAGCGCCAGCGCCAGCGCTGCGACAGCACCCACTAGCCTGTGCCCAGCAATCCTCAATCTGATCTCCTCGGCAGGTATCAGGCGACAGGTTCCGGGTTGCACCTTACAGGTTTCAGGTGTCAGGTTTCAGGTGTCAGGGCAAGCCCGTCCTTCTACGCTTTGTACGAGGGGCGTCTCGCCCCGACTCGTTTCGTAGGGCAGGAGCTTGCCTGTCCTGAGCCTGTCGAAGGGCTCCTGCCCGCCCTTCTCATCCCTTGTACGAGGGGCGTCTCGCCCCGACTCCTTTCGTAGGGCAGGAGCTTGCCTGTCCTGAGCCTGTCGAAGGGCTCCTGCCCGCCCTTCTCATCCTTTGTACGAGGGGCGTCTCGTTCATCCTGAGCCTGCCGAAGGGCCCCGACTCCTCTCGTAGGGCAGGACCTTGCCTGTGCTGAGCCTGTCGAAGGGCTCCTGCCCGCCCTTCTCATCCTTTGTACGAGGGGCGTCTCGCCCCGACTAGCACGTAGGGCAAGGGCCTGCCGAAGGGCCGACAGGCCGAAGGGCGGCGACCTGCCGTCTCTTGAAACCCCCTCACAGATTCACGATCTGCTCCAACACCAGCCCCGTGCGGGCCAGCGCCTCCCGCTCGCTCCCCGAACGCTGCTCGGCCAGGTCGTTGACGAACTCCACCAGGTCGAAAGCATCCACCCGCCGCTGGAGGTAGGGCAGCTCCGACCACACAGTCTTGGCGTCCGCGTTGACGATCTCCTCCAGCGTCAGCGAGAGTTCCTCGAGCTGGCGCGCCGCCCGCTGGTCCCCTGTCTCCAGAGCCGACTCCTCTGGCGCCTCTCCCACTGCCGCCGGCAGGTCTGCCGCCGTGATCTCCTGCTGGATCAGCTCCAGCCGCACCCGTCGAGCTCGCCCCCTGGGGTCCAGGCCGTACCCGCGAGCGTATGCCGCCATCGCCAGCACCCCCAGGACCAGCACCAGCGCCCCCAGCGCCACCACCAGATTGCCAGCGCCCCGCCGCTGAAGCGCCGCCAGCTCCGGCCGCAGCTCCTCGGCGGCCCCCCGCATGACCGTCCCCGCCTCCTCCCCCAACTCAGCCCACAGCGCCTGCGCCTCGCCGCCCCCCAGCGGGCGGGCACCCACTCCGTTGGCTGGCGCGATGACCACCGGCTCCACCAGCCCCCCTGGCAGCCGCCCGGCGCACACCTTCTCCGTCGTCTGCCGCACGTGCTCGGTCAGGTCACCATGCCGACCCAGCAGGTGCACCGACTGGCCCAGACTGGCGAACACCTCCCGGAACAGCTCCCGCGCCCGCTCTTCATCTCTGACGCGAATCAGCAGGGCATGATACACCGACGCTGCATACCGGTGACCAACCGCCTGGTAGGCCTCCGGCTCGTACCGCTTGCAGCGGGCGAACAACGTCCTCTCGATTCGCGGTATCTTCCTGCGCATACTGCCCCGCACTCCAGGTTACAGGTGTCAGGTTCCCGGTTACCGCCCACCCCCGCCGCCTCTCTCCCCAAACGTGAGCTTCGCGCTGCAACCTGCAACCTCAAACCTGACACCTGAAACCGGTAACCGGGCCCTCTACTCCTGCTGGAAAACCTCGTCCTTCAGCCCCCTGTTGATCCTGTAGTTCCTGAGGCTGAACGTCGCCTTCCCGCGCAGCGGGCTGGACGGCCTGTGGAACCCTTCGTCGGGGTCCCGCGACGCCTCGCGGCCTGCGCCCAGACCCGCCAACTCGCAGCTCACCTTCGCCGGCATCCAGAACTTGCCATCCACTAGCCGGTGCTCCCAGTTGATGGTCAGCGCCAGCTTCCCCCCCTCCCACACCTGCATCTGCTGCACCGTCCAGTTCCACCCGTTCACCGACACCAACAGCCGCCCCGTCTCCTGCTTGTCCTTCGGCGTTATCTTCAGATGGTACACCGGCCCCTGCGCCGCTGGCTTGCTGCCCACGAGCGCTATCTGGGCGTTCTCCTCGATCTGCTCCGTCAGCCGCCCCATCAGGAAGGCCTCCTTGGGCAGGATGACCACGCCCTCGGGGCTCTCCACGTGCAGTTTGCCCGGTCGCTTGAAGTAGACTGTGGCCGTCTTGTCGGGGATCGTGGCCCCCTCCAGCTCCACGTGCATGTGTACTTCCACCACATAGTCCTGCACTCCCTCCCGCAGCGCCAGCGCCTTCTTCAGCACCTCCCCCCCACTCATCTCGGCCCACGCCGCCGACTGCCCCAGGACAGCCATGGCGCACATCGTCAGCCAACAGGCCGCTGGCCTCCCCATCGCTAGGTCCCAGCGTAGCAGGCTGCTCCAGCTGCCGACGCCGTTGCGGCGCCTTCGTGTCAGAGAGTTCGTCACTTCAGGACCCCCATTACAGTAAGCAAGCCGACCACAAAGATCACCACGCCCGCCACACACTGCTCATTCCCGGGCCCCCTTCGTTCCTACTTGCTGCCCGGCGCGCGCCTTACCTGGTCATACATCCCACATCCCATATCGCACATCGCACATCCCTCTAACACAACACGTCCTTCCTCTCAAACACCACCAGCCCAATCAAAAACGGTATCACCGTATACAGGCCCAGCGCCAGCAGCGAGTGCACTACCTCCCGCGTGGGGATGGTCACCTCCGTGGCCTGCCGGAAGGCCACTATGTGGTGGTTGATGAGGTACGGAATGGCCGCGTGCCAATCCAGCTCCTGGAAAACGCCCTCTGCAATGGCGCTCAGCAGCAGAAACGCCACCGCCATCCCCGCCGCCGCCGCCGGGTTCCGCACCAGCACCGAGAATAGCAGCGCTATGGAGCTCATGGCCACCAGCCCGCAGCCCGCCAGCGCGTAGGCCAGCCCCAGCCGCTGGTATACCTCCACCCCCGTGAATTCCCGGAAGGGCGGCTCCGGGATGGCCAGGTTGCCCCCGCCCCAAAGCACATACCCCAGGCCGAAGGAGACCCCTCCCAGCACTAACGCCAGCGTCGCCGCGTGCAGCGCCGACACGATGAACTTGCTCAGCAGCACCGTCGTCCGCGACACCGGCCGCACCAGCAGCATGCGCAGCACGCCCGTATAGCGCTCCCCCGCCACCTGACTGCTGCTGACGATGGTAGCCAGCACTGGCAGCAGCATGATCAGCGACGGGCCCAGCACCACGTAGGCCAACAGCGGGCCGTTCACGATGTTGCCCGCCACCACGAAATCGTCTCCCAGCCCACGCCGCAGCGGGCCCCCGGCGCTGTGCCGCTCGATGTGCTTCGCCCCCGCCGCCACCAGCGGCACCACGACCAAGATCACCACATAGCCGATATACGCGCTCGGCCGCCAGAACAGCTTCACCAATTCCCATTTCAGCGCTGTCAGCAATCGCATAGTGCGTCGCACCCGCAACCTATGCTCATAGCTTCTCCCTCATCGGTGTCCATCTGTGTTCATCCGTGGCCCTCAGCGTCCAGCGCCTCCAGGTAGAAATCCTCCAACGTCGTCTGCTCCGGGATGAACGCCGACACCCGCACCCCATGCCTCACCAGCATCTCATTCAGCTCGGCAAACCGCCCTGGCTCCGCCGCAAAGCGCACCCGCCCGTCCTCCACCGCCGTGACCGTCACCTGCCCCTCTTCCTCCAGCAGCCGTGCCGCCAGCCGCGCGTCCTCCACCATCACCATAGCCGCCCGGCTGTCACGCACCAGCAGCTCGCCCACCGCCCCGTTGGCCACCAGCCGCCCCTCGCGGATCAGCCCCACGTGCGTGCACACCTGCTCCACCTCGTGCAGCAGGTGGCTGGACAGGAACACCGTCATGCCCTCTTGACTCCCTAAGCGCCGCACGAGTTCCCTGACCTCGCGCATGCCCTCCGGGTCCAGGCCCGACGACGGCTCATCCAATATCAGCAGCGACGGGGCGGGCAGCAAAGCCTGCGCTATGCCCAGCCGCTGTTTCATGCCGTGTGAGTACGCCCGCACCTTATCGTGCTGCCGCTCTAGCAGCCCGACTTGGTCCAACACTTGGACGATTCGTTGGGAATCCGCGCCGCCGGAGAGGGCGGCGAACAGCTCGAGGTTCTTGCGCCCGCTCAGATGCTCGTAGAACACCGGCTCCTCGACCAGCGCCCCCACGTGCTGCAATGCCGACAGCCGCTCGCCCTGCACCGAATGCCCCAGCACGAAACACTCGCCCGCCGTCGGCCTCACCAGCCCCAGCAGCAGCCGTATGGTCGTGCTCTTGCCCGCGCCGTTGGGCCCCAGGAACCCGTAGATCTCCCCCCGCCGCACCTGAAGGTCCAGCGTATCTGCCGCCCAACGCCTCCCGTAGGCCTTACTCAGCCCCCGGGCCTCGATCACTACCTCATCGCTCATACGCGCGGTGCCCAACTGTAGGAGCCGCGTCCCCGCGGCGATTGCCGTTCAGGTCTCAGGTGCCAGGTTCCAGGCACACCCCTCCTTCGCTTACCTGCTGCTCCTCTCCTCCCATTCCCCATCCCGCAGGGGGCGCTGCACTCTCGTATCCCACATCACACATCGCGAATCTCATATCGCACATCCCAAAAGCAAACAGGGCAGGCCAGCGCCTCCCGGCGCCAACCTGCCCCCTCAGACTCGCAACGTGGAACCTGACGCGCTGAAGCCTGTAGCCTGCCACCTGGAACCTACAGAGCCTGCCTTGCTGCGACACCTCTACGATACCACCACAACTCCCTCACGCCGCCAAGGCACGCCGCAGCCATCAGTCACCGTCCCCGGCACCCACCCCCGCCCAGATCCGGGACCCGCGCACGTATCCCGTGCCCGATTCGAGTGGCGCGGTGCTTGTCGGAGAAGCAGGTGCCTACCCGCACCATGAGGTCTTTGGCTAGGTTGACATAGCACCTCGCGGTCTTCTGGTTCTCAACGCTCGTGTCTGAGAGGTGATAGTCGGCAGCGATCCGCTTGCTGCGGAAGTCGCCGATCTTGCTTGCCACTGTCGCCAACTCGCCATCGTCGGCGTTGGACAGCAGATCCTGGACGCGCTGATGGCCGCCCGGCCCGCGGCCGGGGGAGATACCGATTCCCTCAAGCGCCTGAACCGCCGTGTGGTACGTCGCATAGTACGCCCGGCTGATCGCACTCCGCGGGGAGCCCGGATCCTGCCGGCTCATGAGGGCTACGGCCACCTGGTAGAAACCGTCCGGTGTCATCGGTCACACCACATCAAAGCACAGGCGGATCTTGGACCTTTGCGGCCACGGGACCTGGGCGACCCAAGCCCGCGTATACCGGTCGTACCGTTCCAGCAGATCGCCTCCGCCCTCGACGGCCAGGTTGACCGTTACCCACTCCTCACCGGTCTCTGGGTCCCGATCCACCTGGACGCGCGACGCGCCCACACACGGGAAGCCCCTCTCCACGAGGTCACCAGCGCGGCGGAGGTAGTCGAGGAGCCCTTCCCGTTCGCAGAAGCTCTGCACATCTTCTGCTACTTCCTCCCCCAGCACGACAGGGCGCAGCGCACCCATCAGTCGCCCAACGACCACCAGGAAGGGAGCACCCGTAGCGCTGACCACGCCCAGCCCGGCGCGCGCGAAGTCGCCAAGTGCCTCCCCCTCCTCGACACCCTCACGCCAGAACACACGACTACGCGGACGTGCCGACCTGCACTCTGGATCGGGCCAGTGCGACCACACGGGTCCCGCACAGATAGGCCTCTCATCGGTGACTACGCCGCTATGCTCGGACATCACGCCTCTCCTTTGCGCCCCTCTTTCAGGCGTTCGAGGTCCTCCGCCCTGTCAATGAACCACTTACCGATGCATCTGGCTGTGTCACCAGAGAGCACCGTGCCGATGACAAGGCGGCGCTCGATCCAGATGCCTTCTGCATGTCTCCAAGTCTGAGCTATCTCGTTCCCGAGCCTACCATCCGGGCCAACTTCGTGTGTTGCCGTCTCGGGCAGCTCCGCGAACTCGCGGAACAGGTGGGCGATCACCTGCCCATCCGGCGTGATGCCGCCGGACACTCCAGAGACCGGCACTAGTCGGTAGTCGCGGCCTTCGACATAGCGGAAGTTCACCCGATCCGGCCTTTCTTGTTCCATACCGCTCGCCCTTTCGGCAGCCGTATCTTACGCCTCTGTGAGCCGGTTCACCCTTAGACACCTCCAGTCTTCGTTGTCCTCCAGCGAAATCCCTCCCTGGGAGCTGCGGGGCTAAAGCATTTCAGCCGTCACGGGGCCGCGCTGTGCCGTGCAAGGGCAGCCAGCCACCTCAGAACCCAAAAAGGGCAGGCCAGCGCCTCCCGGCGCCAACCTGCCCCCTGAAACCTGCAACCTGTAACCTGCTACCTGGAACCTAACCCGTTACCCCCTGCCTCGTCCAGCTATAGCTCACATCCACACTCGACCCACCGGTATTGGTCAGCTTGACCTTGAACTGATCCCCGTCGTGGTGCTCGGTAATCTCGTAGGTCACCTGCGGCGGCGTGCAGGAGAACGTGATCTCGCCGAACAGCCGTAGGGCAGCGTGGGTGATGGTAATGGTGGTGGACTGCCCCGCCCCCAGGCCCTGGTACTGCCCACTCCCGCTGAGCACAGTCACCTCCAGCTTGTAGAGATTCCGGTCTACTCCCGCCGCGTTGTTGTCGAAGCTGACCACGCCGCCGCCAGCGTCCAGTTGGATGGTCCCCAGGTAGACCTCTCCGCTCGGCTTCGTGGGCGATGTCGAGGCGTGGAACGCAATGGTGCCCTGGTCAGCCGAGGTGGCATCCTTCTGTCCAAACACGTAGTTGACCGCCCCACTGGTCAGGTTCAGGATGCTCTGCGCCGCCAGAGTCTGGCACCAGCACCCATCCACCAGGCCCTCCCCGGCCGCCACGGTCTTGTCGTTCTGTATCAGCCAGCCCGAGAGCGCCCCATCCGCCATCAGCTTGCTCAGGAAGTTCCACAGCACCCTATCGAGCACATCCGCCGCCCGGTTGTTATCCTGCGGCTGGACGAAATCATCAGTCACCACGTCCGTCGTCAGCCCGTAATGAACTGTTTGCGCAGGCATCGCTGTCCTCTTTCCCCCTCCGTTGACTGACCTGCTGCCCTCATGCACGCTTCCGTTTGTACGAGGGGCGTCTCGCCCCGACTTGCCGTTCCCTATCACACATCCCACATCGCATATCGCACATCGCGTCGGCCTCTGCGCTAGCCCTCCCGGTATCTCGCCCGGCCGTACTTGCCCCTCCCGTACCTCCCCGCTACCACATCCTCCTGCGCCGCCCAGTCGTATCTGTTCATGAACGAGCCGCCCGGCGCACCAATCAGCCCGGCGGACGGTATCCGGCCGGCAATCACCGTCGTCCCCACACTCGCCGGCCTGCTCACCGCCTCCGCCACTTCCCTCTGCGTTGCCGACAATCGCTGGCTCATCCTGCTCCCTCCAAACCACCCGGTTGCCGGTCCCTAGGCCCCGACGGGCTCGCGCGGTCGGGGCCGGTCGCTAGGCGCCTTGCGCCGCGATGGCGGCCGCGTAGCGGCCTAGCCAGATGGCGGCCCCAACGGGGCCTAGCCATTGGCGGTTCACGGTTCACGGCTCGAGCCAAACTGCTGGGTCCGCATGTGGGAGGCAGCTCCAACTGCCGACTAGCCCGTAGGGCAGGAGCTTGCCTCCTGCCCGTCGTTGGCCGTCCCTTCCCACAGACCATCCGTGTTCATCCGTGTCTATCCGTGGCTCCCAATCCACCGCCCCTGCAACCTCGTCAGCGCCCTCACCCTCGGCCCCCGCCCCAGCTCATGCCGCACCGACGGCACCCGATACTTCTGATTATGGCAGCCCAGCCCGTAGGGCAGGAGCTTGCCTCCTGCCCGTCGTTGGCCGTCCCTTCCCACAGAC
>Ga0315282_10001937_pt1 | contig 38738 bp, 56 predicted proteins | sample YL17G07_20_MG_FD_203693 | JGI IMG/M metagenome (GOLD analysis project Ga0315282, IMG submission 203693) | Sediment microbial communities from Yellowstone Lake, YNP, Wyoming, USA - YL17G07_20 | ecosystem: Environmental > Aquatic > Freshwater > Lake > Sediment | place: USA: Wyoming | collected... | reverse complement strand
TGAGCCACCTGACCCGGGTCCTAGCAGTGCTTGACCATCTCCAGGACTTCACCTCGCCCGGCGACATCTGCCGGGTGCAGGGAATCAACCGGAGGGCCGTCGAGCGCATCTTGGCGGCTCTCCGGGCGCAGGGTCGGCTAGAGTCCCGGCGGGAGGGCCGCCGAGTGCTCCACCGGCTGCGCTGACCGCCCCTCAGCGCCCCGGCCTCACCGACCGGGACGTTTATATTTTTGGCCGCCAGATTACAACCCATCCGCCTTGATCCGCTTGAGCGCTGCATAAATTCTTGCGTTGTGAAATCTTATTCGGCAGCGACTGGTGCAGAACCGTTGCGATGCTCTTGACGGCAGGAACGCCACTCCGCACATCGCGCATGGACGCTGCCCCGCGGCCATGTCAACCTGCTCAAGATGATCTCCCGCAACCGTAAGCCGCGTCGCACATACTGGGCAAGTGCTGGAGAAATCTCCCGGAGTTCGCTCGCATCCCATTCTGGAATCCTCAAGATTTTCTCATACCGTTTGCGAAGCCTCTTTTGGATGTACTTCCGTTTGGCCGCAATATTTGGAAAGACTAGATTCGCCGCTAGAAGATTGCATTCTCGGCACGCTGGCACCAATGAAAGTCGGTTTGGAAGCGCATCCTGCAAGTCTGAAAGGCTTGACACAAAAGACTTCGGCACGACATGCTCCGTGTCTGTGCCTGGCATGCCGCAATACGTGCACGGAGAGGCATCGAAATCAATTCCGTCGAGGTTGTATGCTCGAACAGCCTCAAACCACGTAAAATCACGATGATAGCGTCCCATACTTCCATCCGCCACAGGCACGATCCATACAATTCCACCTTGGCGGAGTATAAAACGCAATTACGCGCCTGTCAAGTGGATATTTTGGCCATCTGGTGTTGCGTCACTGGTTAGATGTCCAATCCCGCATCCCGGAGGCGCTGAGCCAAATTGCCCCGGCTCCAGGCAAGGAAGCCGACCACTTCCTCCGGAAAGCCGCTTGCAAGTCGCCCGAGGTTCTTATCGTCCGCTTTCGCAATGGCCTCCATTAGGGTGCGCGTGAAACCCGCGAGCATTCCGCATTGCCATTCAACGATCACCTTTTCCCCGGGACTCCATGCGTCGCTGGCCAGAATCTCTTCCGCACGCTGGTAATTGCGCTGACTTAGCACTGGCATAATCTATCTCCTCGCAGTGCTCGCACTGCCCTAGAACGGCACCGCCTCCGCCGCGGGCTTCCCATCCATGCGCAGGAGCAACTCTTTCTGCCGGTCGATCTCCTCCCGGCTGCGCTGGGTCCGTGGGCGGAAGTGCTTATCAACCGTGAGCGACCCTACACTACGCATTGCGAGATCGAGCAACCTCAGCCGGCGGAGGTTTTCCTCCCGGCTGAGCAACTGCGGCACCTTGCCAGTATCCGTCCACTCGCCGTTTTCGGCTTCCAGGCGAGTCAGCACATATGTCTGACATTGACCACAAAAGCCGTCCTGGTCCACCGGATGCGCTTGTGGGCACCATCGCCGTGGCGTGATGTTGATCGGCCAAGTCCGACAGTTCCAGCACCATCCCGACGCCAAGACGTGCTCTCCGCAGAGGCAGCACTTGACGCTGGATTCTTTTTGTTCAATCTCCTCTCTAGTTCTGTCCCTAGGCATCTCGATACCTCCTGCGTCGCGCTGCCCGGATTGAACTAGCGATCATACTAACTCCCATCTCGATAACGGCCATCGTGCACCTTGACGCAATTATCCGTCCCGTCCTTGCCCTTTGACAAGAGCCAGTCTAGGTCAGGCTGAAAGGATCTGTGGCCGGGCTCAGGAGCGACCTTGCCGGAGAGAAACCGCGAATGCTTGTACTGGTCGAACGTAGCCACCCACCACTCGCGATCCGGGAATAGTCGCAGGTAGCGCTTTATCTTTTCCAGGCGGGAGCCTTTGACTGTCTTTACGGCAGCCACGTTATCCGGGGCCATCGTGTTGTATAACTCCACCAGGTCCGCCGGATTCCCCCAGGAATCCGAAGGAGGAGGAGGAGTATTAGGATCTGGTAACGGGAGCAGAGAGCCGGAAGCCGGATCGGTCCCATTACCATACCCATCCATAAAGGGTTTACCATACCCTTTGTATTTCTCGCAAAGCTTGAATTTTATTGAGCTCTTTGGAGCATCGTCCAGAATCCGACGAATTCCCTCTTGTTGTCTGGCTGAAATCTCGCCTTTTGGGAACTCGTAATAGACCCTTTTGCATACCCATACATAATGGGTATCCCTATCCCATTCAAGGAATTCCACGGATTCCGCCTCGCGCATGGCGGACTCAATTTGCTTCCTCGTCAGTCCGGTTTCGTCCATGCAGTCGTCCATCGAGAATCGGAAGAACCCGATGAAGGTAGACCGCGGGCACGTGAGGCAATAGAGCATGAGCAATTTCGTATAGGGAGAGACATTCCGCAGGGTGGGACTCGTCCAAAATCGTGTCGCTACGGATCGTTGTGTTGGCATGCCCGCCTCAATAAGCACAACCGCCCGGACAGCGCGTTCCGATTATCTCTTGAAAGGAAGAAGCGGCTGGCCGTGGCCCACTGTACAGGGGTTCAAGGTGAATATTCCCTACCCCGCCCCGTTCAGCCAGCCTGAGCCAGAATCCAATTTTCCGGCGCAGAATGGGGGCGCATTGTGTTACTTTCCCACCCTCGACCAAAAACCCGGCACAAAAATCTGGCGTCTGAACGCGGTACAAACCATCACGTAGCAGCTTCATCGCTACTCCTCAATTCTCAAGATGCCACTACCCTTCAGCGGTAGTCCAAGCGCGGCACTGATCTCTGTTGCGGCAACCACGTGATCAGAGTAGAGAAATAGTAGTGTCTGCTCCAGGGCACCTACACGTGCTTTTAGCTCAACGGGGCCAGTAGGACTGTGCTGGCTGAGGGAATACACGATTGGTGCCTCTTCGACATTATCCTTAATGACTGCCCTCCTCATCGTTGCCTCCTTGTTCGTCCTCGTTCTCCCCAAGTACGCTGTCCGCATCTATTTACCAGCCCAATACCCTGTACGCGGGCCTGAGCCGAGAAAACAGGATCGGATAGTTTTGGCGTTGGCCGTCAGGTCCGCGTCCGGCCTTCTCCAACCCGAACCGCCGCAGACATTACAAATCCCCATGTCCATTGCCCGCCCGCCGCAACTACAACCACCGCTGCCATCACAACACTCTGCGTACCAATGTCCGTCCTCGCAGTGGCAACGCACCAATTCCACTCCGGCTTCGTCTTTCATCTGGACCTCCGCTCTCTTGCGCGTTCCTCGTCGGTCTTTGTCGCGCCGGAGGGCGGGCAAACCTGCTCCCCGCATCAAGCGGAATGGTGAAGCTACGAGGCGTTGCCATAAACCTCACCGCCTTTCAGTGTGATTGCCCGCCCTGGTCGGTCCTCAGTCTTCTCGTCCAAGTAAGGACACCGAGGTTACATATTCCTTCTTGCCGATCTTGACTTTCTTGATGGCGTCCACGGCGTCCCGGGCCAAAACGACGGTTGAATAGGAAAAGTCGCTCTGGTTTTCGGGTTCGTCAATACCCAATGTGAGCTTGAATAATCCTAGCTTCCTCATCGTTACCTGTCCCTTCTGAAAGATTACCCGTCCTGCCCGCAGGACGAGGCCGCCCTTCATACGCTCGTTACACCTTTACGGCCAGGACGGGCAATGCCCTACTTCTCTTTTACCAACATCACCTTATCAGCTAGCCTCGTCCCCAGAGGCAAGACCTTCAATGTTTGGCAGATATCTCTATCCCACATACGACGAAAACGGCTTAACCGATATTTACACGGAACGATCTGGCACTTCACATGCGACTCAGTAAGCATCCGCACAAAGCTGTGTGCCGCGTTGAAGCAATCGAAGACTGCCAGTGGGCCGCAACCTGTGCGCGGTACAGTCAACTGGCCGATCTTATATTCCACCTCGCCCATTCCACAAAAGGCGCTGAACAGCCGCCCCTTGACAACTCGGACAACCTTCCACCCGATATGCCACTTCTTCATGGCTTTACCTAATCTGGATCGGTTCGGCCGATCTTCTCGTCGTTGTCCGCGTCCTGCGGCGGGCAATCTTATGCCGGCATTCCTCCCGATAGAGCGGTCTTCGCCTTGTCTCGGATGAATTTCAGCGCAGTTTTTTCCTCGCCTGAATATTGCGACCAGATTTCTTTCAGCGCGCCTTCGAGCGCGGCGAAATCGGACATATTTCTTGCGGCGTCGTACCGTTCCCGCCAGTCATCCACGGTCGGAATATCGCCAGGAGAGGAACGCTCGGACTCTTTTCCATCGCCAGACCCCTTGGTGACACCCTTTTCGGGTTGGGTCGCTGCTGGCGATTCTGATGGCGCGTGTCGCTCAGGCTTCCCGGTGGCTTGCGCATCGTCATCATCTTCTGGTGCCAGTCCCGTGACCTGAAGCAGGGAGTAGCGCCGTGCATACGTTAGGGCGCTTCCGACCCGCTGTGCGGGATTGGCCCCGCCGCGATCTTGGGAATCCGGTACGGGCATCGAAATCTCGCCGGAATTCTCCGAGTAGCCCAGCGCATGTGCGATGCGGCATGAGACCACAACGCGCTGCGGCTCTACCCGGGAGGACCAGGACACCGATAGCCCAAGTTCTCCAAGCAAGGGTCGGATGGTTTCCATGATTTCGTCTAGAGCGGCGTACCTATACTCGTAGTAGTACCCCTTGGCGGTAGCAATCTGAGCGGTATTCGTCTTCTTGATGGGCGGGCACCGCCGTTGGAACTCAGCCATTGCCGCATGCCAGGCTTCGCGGGCCTGGACTTCGCGGACATCCTTTGCAAGGGCCACCAAGCGTTCCAGCGTTTCGATGCTGGCGTTGGACTCCACGGCCTTCTGAAGCAGGTATTGGGGATCAATGCGGACGAGAGCCTTAACGTCTGTCATTTCCCGATCTCCTTCTGCAAGTCGTACAGGTTACGAAGCAGGAAGAACGCCTCGAATTCCTTGGCGAGCGATGGCCAGTAGTAATGTCCAAAGGAGCCGTTTTCTTTTCCGACTTGGAGCAGGTGATACCCGGTGACAGGATCGTCTGGGTGTGCCTCGTCCCACAACTGCCCGTAGGCGGCCAATTGAATGCGATGATCGGGGTACACGCCCTTGGACGTTTTCAGGTCGAGGATGCAGCGCCGACCGTTGAGGAGCGCGGGGTAATCAATGGTGCCGCCATAGCGGTATTTCTCGGACACGAGCGCGATCTCACTGCCCGTGGATTGGAGTCGAAATGCCTCCCGCCACTCATAGAACGCCAGGAGTGAGGATTCACAGTCCGCGGGAATCTCCGTCGGCCTCTGGCCCCGCATCTCCATTTCGATGAGGGCGTGGACGCGGGTGCCGAGGTCCGCCGCCTCGTCTTTCGTCTCTCGGAAATCCTTCCCTTCCTTCCCCTGGCTCCAGGCCCAGTACATCAGCGCACCCTTGGACCAGGCCAACTGACCACCGATGATGGTCGTGACGCCAGGAACCTTTTCGCCGCTCTTCAGATGGTATCCAGCTTTCGGCGTTGGCATCCATGTTCTCCTTGCGCACGTTCACGCAGTGCCCCCGATTTTCTCCGCGTCAGAGTTCTTTGTGTCCACGCCCTTCTCTCGCGGCTTGCGGGTCTTGCGCTCCTTGCCCTCAGTCGGCGGAGTAGCCGTGATGCCGTTGAGCAACTGCACCAAATCCCCTCGGTCCTTTTCCGGCCACCGACACACCTTCCCCCACACTTCGGCGAATTCAATTCTCGGCACCCTGCGCTTCATGTGGCCCCCTTTCGTTGCTTACGCCTCGCAGCCTGCCACTCTCTGTGGGTGCAAATCCGGAAATCCAATTCCACGACGTGGTAATACAGCAACGCTCGTGCGCCCGGCCCGACCAGCTTCACGGTGCGGCCCGTTGGGCTGATGAGATAAAACGGCCCATAAGTCGGGCTGGGTGCGATGACTCGGCGGCTCATCTTAGATGGACTCCTGAACGATCACCCAGAGGCCTGGAGGCGTAGATGCTGTTGCGTAGCACTTCTCCACCATCTTGATGACAACCTGTGCGTCATCGTGCCACAAGATACCATTCCAAGCATCCAGCAGTTTCTTCTCAAGATTATCAAGGTCTGGTCTCGTAATTGGCCGCTCGCACTTTGGCTTCTTGGGCCGTGGCAAGTAAAATGAGAGACAAACGCTCAGTGGCCCAGCCAGCGGCTCCACCTTCTGCTGCGAGGCCACCAAGCGACAATACGATGCCCACTCGGTATTGCGATACATAGGGAAGGCCCGTTTGCCGCCTCCAGGACGGATGACCGAGCCGGTCTGCGTTGGCCGAGGGATGCCCGCGACGAAGAAGCTGATCATGTGTCCAACCTTAATCCGAAATACTTCTCCGCCCCTCGCGGCAAGGTCTTAGTTTCAAAATGGGTCTCACACCGTCGCACACCCCACACTATCGTGCTGCCCATGTGCTCTTCGTAGGCCACACAACCGCAGGGGAAAGTGGCAAGAATCTCTTTGATACGCTCAGGCGTTATCTCTCTCGGTCCTGGTCGCATCGTATACGTCCTCGTAATCATCGTTGTCCGTCCACTCGCCTCCACAGATAGTTTCGCCATCCCCAGCCTGTCCGCGCCCCCACGAGTTGCCATCCGGGACCGGGCCAAGTGCGGGGCCAAAGGAAGATCATAGCGGCAAAACCACTTGGCCTATGTTGGGCAAGCTCACGTGTTCACCCTACTCATGCTTCGCGTCCCAAGATTTGTGGAATCCCGGAGGAGGCCGCCTCTCTCCGGGATCCCCGTGCGTCAGTCACATGTGGGGTCGCGGTACAACGTCCGGGGCTCCTCGCTTCTCTCGCGGTAAGTCGCCTTTCAGCCCAGGTGGCCCTGGCATCGGCGGCGGTCGGCCAACTACACGACCGTCGGCCCCGCCGAGTTATCCCGTGTCCACCGCGAGCGAGCTGATCCGGCTCCTCCGCTCCCCCTTCGCGGGATCCGTGGTTAAATCCCAAAGTATGTGCCAAGCATTCTGCGCCGAAATGTCTCGCAGCCAGCAGGCATTCTGCTCCTTACTCAAAATCACCAGACCCCCTCCGTCGGCCAGATCAATGTGACCAAGCACTTTGCCGTGGCCGCAGCATGACCCGCGCATGTTTATGCCGCCTTGCTGCAACGCCCGAACGAGCGGCGCGATGCAGGCATCGATCTCGGCGGCCTTCCACTTCTCCACCCCGTCAGATGCAAGATCAGCCGGGATGAGGACGCGGACCGTTTCCGTGATTCCCCATTGGCACATCTGAGCACCTTTCGCCTCTAGACGCTCTCACTCGATCTGCCCGTCTGCTGCTGTACTTCAAAGCACTTCTCCTGCTCTCTCCTTCGGGAGTAGGCCATCTTGCGTACATGCATAAGCGCGTTCCATGCGTCAAGGGCAGCAGACCAGCGCGTCGCTTGGCCGATTTCCCGAACAAGCGCTTCGCAGACGAGCGCTTCTTCCAGTTCGATTTCCGTATGAGCGTTCCCTTGGTACCCAACGACTTCCAAGGTCGCCTCTGCGCCTAGTTTCATTTGTTGCTCCTTCCGAAGACGGGATAGCTTGTATCAGGAACAAGAGCCGCCTCGGACTCAAGCCTCTCGACAACCTGGTCAATCCACGCCTTTGCTCGCTCGGCACACTCTCGGAACGTTCCGGGGCCGTCCCCACGGTGGGGGAAAGACATAGAGCATTCCGGGTTACCTTCCTTACGTTAGGGTGGGGTCGTGGAGGGAGGCATCCGGCCCCACCTATCCTATCCCTCGGGCGCACCTTCGACACAGGATTGTACGGCACGCAGGAGGTCGCTGAGTGAACTACCCTTGGGCACGACCCGTAGGCCATGTTCTCGCGCGTCCTCGTTTATCTTATCGTCACCCGAATGGATGATGACTGGAATCCCCGCTGCCTGAAGACGTAGTGCCAGCGGGAGAGTTGCAGTCGGCATCTGACCATCCGCGAATGGGACATTCCCATCTAGCAGCACAGCCTTTATCGGCGATGGCGAAAGCGCCATTGCCTCGACACCTAACTGATACGCGGCCTCTAGAACCTCGCAGCCCTCCGCCTCTAACGCGGCGCGAAGGTACTCGCGCGTGGAGGGATCGTCCTCAACGATCAGTACGGTCGGGAGTGGTCCGAGTCGGTCGAGCTCCGACCTGAATTCGGCCTCCTCGACCTCCTCTTCCTGAATAATGCCCGTCGCCGGGTGTACCTCAAACGAGGGTGCGTCGGACATGGTGGACCGAAGGCCGGCCTTCGCCACCTCCTCCCGAAGCACGGTAGTCAGCCGCTCCGCCAAGTCGTGCGGATTAACGGACACTGGGAACACGCCCCACAGGGCCGGCGAACATCCGACCCGCACGTCCAGCGCCACAAACAACTCCCCCACATGCTCATATCGGTCCGCCGGCAGGACAGGGATCACCTGATTTTCCTCCAGACCCACATGGCGGCCTCGTACAGGACGGAAATCGCCAGAGCCACAGTGGAGAGAATCCAGATGGCGGTGGCGAAGACAAAAAGGGCTTCGGCCCAAGTTATCATTGTACCCATCCTCTGCGCACCAACTCGCCGAAGATAAGGCCCACGAGGACGGCCAGCCAGAACCACCACCAGAGGAACCAGAGGATGTGATAGATCATCGCTTGACCCCCACGAGCACGCCTTCTTTGATCAAAGGCCGCCCGTCAATCACGAGTGTCGTCACACGATAGCCGTTCCGCAAGCCAGCCAGAGCCTCTTCGTTGCCTTCTTTCGCTTTCGCAAGCAACCCCCTGCGTCGCTCGTACTCATCCGCGTCGGGATCAACTCCTGACATAGGCGCGTAGGGAAGTAGGCCGATCTGTCGAGGACCAGGTTCTTGCTTCTGGGTAAATCGCACGCCACCGATCTGATAAACCTTGCCCATCGCTCTTGCCCTCCCTGGAGATCATGCACATGCCTGCTCAGCCAAGGCCACAAGAGAGAATCCTTCCTTGCCACTGGAAATTATCGCGGTTTTCCGAATTGCCTCGGCCGCCGCGCAAGCCGCGGCCTCCTCTGCTTCCTCCGCCTCCGACGCCCTCACCGCCGGAGCAGCGTACGCCGCCGCAGCAGCCGCTGCCCAGGACGCCGCCCAGGCCTCCGTTGCCCCCACCCGACCCCATACCGACGCCGATTTCGACATCGACCACGCAGTCGCCGCAGAACGATTCTCACCTCTGAGCCAGCTAGAGGCCCAGCGAACGAAACTCGGGCTTTTGCACACAGAGAGTGCGCATTCAAGTGCGAACCGCACCCGCTGCCCTCCGCTGATCGTCGGTAGCGGAATCTGGCGCTCGGTCGTCACCCGCTCCCATCCTTCTTTCAGTCCGTGGTCAGTCTTTGACCTCCCTTGCACACTACATTCCCACAGTAGATGCGGTTTGTAGTTTGCACCAATGGGATTTAGCAACTCCGCTAGTAGGGGGCTAGCGTAGACATGAATCCAGCCAGGCCCACATAACTCTCCGGTTCCAGGCGCGGTATGCGTGACGCCAGGCCCCCACTGCGTGCCCCCGTAGGTCCGACCCTGAGCGTCCGTCAGTTTATACCGAATGGTCATCGTCCCCACCTCTGGAAGAGAACGCGATCGTTCCCGCCATGAATAAACCAACCAATCAGCCAACCTAGGGGACCAACGATGCCCATGAATATGGCAATGGGCAGATCGGAGGTCCTGAAATCAAACTCCTTTGTCCACCAGAAAATGAAACCAGACGTGCCGCATCCGTACCAAACGATAGCTAATGTGAGTATCGTCATCCCGCCCTCCCCGCGGTCACGCTGCTCGGTGCCGATCTAGGGCGTCCAAGCCCCGCACCATACTGCGCATATCCGTGATCTGGTATCGGAGGAACATACTCATTGTCCTGTGGCCTGTTACCTGCATGGCCGTATGGTAATCCACGCCTGCGGCGACCATATCACGGGCCGCCGTGCGTCTGAAATCATGGAACAACTTATTGGGTAGGCCAGCAGCCTCCCTTGCGACCTTCCACGTCCGCCAGAAGCGGTCCCTCGTAATCCTTTGTCCCCGAATATGGAAAACCCACTGCGAGAGAGCATCGCCATATGGCCGTCCCTGCCATTGGCGGTCAATGATTTCGGCGCGCCCGTTGCGGAGCGGCAGTGTCCGGCCCTGTCCATTCTTGCTATCCGGCAGGGCGATCACGCCATGTTGGCGGTCTACCTGGGACCATCGGAGTCCTAAGATTTCGGATAGTCGCCAGCCAGTCTCGTACCCGAACCTAGCAACATCGTCAAAGGGCGGGCTGAGACGGCAGACGATCCGTTCGAATTCGTCCGCCTCGAAGAAGCCCTGACGGGCGTTGTGGAATTTGAGCGAGGGAAAATAAGGCAGGGAATTTACGAGGCCACATCGCTGCCCGTACCGCATGGCCGCCCGCAGGTAGCTGACGCGGCCCTGGGTCGTGGAGGGCTTGTAGCCCTCAGCCTGCATCGCGGCAACCATCTGTTCGATGTCCTGCGTGCAGAGTGAACTGACGGGTTTGTCGCCCAAGCGGACCGCCAAATCTTTGAGCACCGACGCAATTGACTGGCCCTTGCAGCCAGCCTGTTGACGGGAAGCACGATAGGCACTCAAGATGTGCCCGATGGTTTTCATAACAGCACCCCCTTGCTGCCCCCCGCAACTGAGGAATCCGGGCTGGCAGGGGGGGGTGCCAGTTGCCCCCCGTCCTAGTCGCGAACCAGGACGGGGACCCGGATGGGATCAGTCGGATTTCACGCGGAAACGCAACTGGATTTCCCGGGCCATCCACCGGGACAGGCGCTTTCGGGACAACGCTTTTGGATACGCGCTGGCCGAGTAACCCAGACACACGGAAAATTTCTCCGGCGTGAACCCTTTGGCCTTCCGTACCTCTTCGGCACGCTCAATTGTTATCATGGATAAAACATAGGAAATTTTCCCGATTGTGTCAAGCGAAAAATGCACTAGGCGGGAAAAATCTGTAAGTCCGCGATTTTGCGGGGCTTTACTTGGCTATGGATCGCGCAGGAAGACACACGCCATCGGGCGTGGGAGCCTCGCCATTGGCTACTTGGAGCGCCTCACGCATGGCGCAACGGTCGCGCAGAACCCGCTCCCAGAAGGCGTCTCGCTGCTGCGCCGCCCCCACGGACCACAGATCGGCTGGAGCGATGGCCGTCTCGCTTGGTAGCGAATAGATCGCCGTCCCGCCCGGAAGCCGCGCGCTCGCTGGCTCGCGCAGAACCTCGCGGTCGAAGGCCGGCCACTCGAGGGCTGGCGGCACAGGATGTTTAGCCGCCGAACGGCTTGTGAACGTCGCGCACCCGCCCGCCAGCAACCCCAGCAGGCAGATCGCGCCGCTCCACGTCCGCCACGACCTCATGCTCCACCGCCTTCCGCGCCGCGTCCTCGGCCGCGCCCGCGCGCTCTGCACTCTTGACCGCCGCGCGCTTCCCCTGCCGAATCCATACCGCGATCATAATCACGATCGCCAGGAGGATCCCCGCCAGTGCCGCCCAGCCGTAACTACTTGGCATAGAGAATCCCTCTGAGCCTCAGCTGAGTCTCGACCGAGTCGATCTTCGCCTCCAACGCCGCCACCCGGCGGAAGAGCTCCTCAAGCCGCTCTTCGGCCTTGATTCGCTCTTCCGCTGCGTCGTATCGCGCGAGACCCTGTCCCATCGCCTTGGCCCCCGCTCGCTACCTACCGCGCATGCGGATTACTTTGGCTGGCTGCCGGTCGCAGAGTCCTTCTGGACCGCGCCCCAGATGGCCTGGAGCAACCCAACCACAAACGCGCCCCAGTCAGCCTTGCTCTGGGGGAACTGCACACCGGAGAAGAGCAGGTACGTAGCGGCCCCAGTGATCACCCCGAACAACGTGGTACGCCAGTTACCGAACAACGCACTCATCTCAATCTCCTCGCCCTCTACGGGGCACCTATGGCGGGCTCACTATGAGCGCCGCCCCACTTGTGCGCCAAGGGCATCGCTCACCGCTTGGCGTATTTCCCCACACATGAATGCGGTCAACTGCACTGCGTAGCGGTCTATGATTTCGGCCTCCGAAACAATCCCCCGCGAGACGCGCTCGCGGAGATCGAAGGCAAATGATTCCAGGACTCGAATGATGTAATCGTGTTCAAACATATTGGCGTCAAAATCAGTCATCATGCCCTCACCAGGGCGGCGGCAACCGCTCCCCCGAATGGGCGGACCAGATAGTGCCTCAAATATACTCTGCTGTCAAGTGGCTGCATCTTCGTCTCGGAAGGCCCGCAGAAGCCGGGCGGTGCTGCTTGCATGCCGAACTCCCCGCATTGCCCGCTCACGCGAGGATCGCCAGGTGCGCCCAAGGAACTGGCCTTGGAGCGGCGCTGCGACATCGCGGTACAAGCCTTCGCTTGTGTACTTTCGCACGCCTACGACTTTTGGAATCCGCGCCATCATCTACCACCACCAGCACCAGAGCCGGATTTCCCATTCGTGAAAGGGTCCACACCTGTTCGCATGATCTCCGCCAACTCAACGGCTCGGTTCCCCACCTGCGTTGCCCATTTGCTTGCGAGCATCTCCCGAGCGGCCATCTCGTAGTCGCCTCGCTCCAGGGCACCCAGGAACGCCGCGAAGCCAAGGACTACGCCAATGCCCATGTTGAACGTCATGTTCACCAGCACATCGAGCCGCGGCTGGTCCAGATTCACGGCCCATGGCAACGCGTGAATCACGGCAGTCTGCGCGCGCAGAATATCATTGTCGAGGAGGATCATCGCCTCGTCGCGGGTGATCCCCACGTCGTCAAGATTCCGGCCAACCCCGATCGTCAGCCTGCCCACCGTGTCCCGGTACGGCTTGAGATGCAGTCCTTCATGGCGGACAAGCTGATCTCGAATGCTCATCGTACTCTCCACCCCAGGACTGCGGCGAGCGCAGAGAGAATCCCGGACAGGGCTCCCGCGATCATGCCCCACACCCGTGCCGTGGCCTTCAGCGCCCCAATTTCCACGCGAAGGGAGGCCACCTCCGACCGGACCTCTTGAATCTCCTGGCGCTGTTCGCCCTGGACCCGGGAGATGTCTTCCAGGCGTGCTTTGATGTAGCCGAAGTCTGTGCTCTGATCCACGGAGGCTACCTCAAAAATGCAACTACCCGCACATATATTGCCGTCCCCGCCGGAATGTTAGTGGTATTGATGTTCCAAGGCGCAGCCGTGAGGGGTGTTGAGAATTCCAATTCTAGGCGAACTTGTGTTGTGCCGTTCACGTTTCTTGAGGTAAACTCAGTAGCTAGCAAGGGTACAGACACGCCGCCTCCGTAGGATTCAACGAACGCCCAGGCCACCAGATTGGCTCCGATTTGGGCCGCTGTGTTGAAAGATAGGATGTAGGGGGAAGCAGCGACGATCCCGACGCCATTTGTAAAGTCCACACCCGCACCCACGCTCGGGGTGGCCACGTAAGTCGTTGATGCGCCGACAATCTTTGATTGATAGCTGCCAGCGACTGCATTGGCGCTGCCCGCAACGATCTTATGTTTTAGTGTTCCGGCATCGTTAAAAATGCCAACGACAAAGGACGTAAGAGCCTGCCCACGTATACTTGGGATATTGCGCCCGAACGCCCATTCCCCGATTGTGGAGTTGGCGTCGGTGAAAACGGTCTGCAAGGTCCCGCCATCCTGTATCTTCGCAGTAAGACTGGGGCTGTAATAGTTCGGCCCGATCTCAGCTTCCACGAAATCCTCTAGATAAATCGCCGTCCCCCCGGTGTCAGTGCGGAACGCTGTATTCTTGACCGAGAGTGTTACTTCATAGGTGTTCCCTCCCTTGGCGTGGATGGCCGTCTGGTTTAATCCCATAGAGAACTGAGACCCGTCGAAGGACACACCACGCGAAGCGGGGCCGATGTCCACGAAGGTGGCAGCACCACTGGGGTTCCTCTCGAAATAGCAGCCGTTGAAGGAGACCCCATGCACATTCTGGAGTTCCACCTCAAAGTAAGTGGTTGTGCCATTGCTATTGCCTTCAATGGTGCAGCCTAAAAAGGCAAGACCCCCTAGCGTGTTCCTCGCGTACACACCGCTCTTAAAGTTGCCTTGGATATGCACGCCCACGAACGTGATAGCGTTGGCGTCCGCGAAAAGATTAACGCCGTAGCCGCTGTTCGCGGAGATGAACGAGTTTTGGACCCGAATGACCCAGGAGTACTTGATCGAGAGGCCATCTCCACCGTTACCGAAGATCATTAGGTCATCCAGGGTTAACTCTGTCGCGCCACCGAGCACTCCCGGGTTTCCCCAGATGCGAAGGCCGTCCCCCGTATTGGTGCCACCCCCGACCAACGCGAGTCCACGAATGGACGTTCCAAGCAGTGTCCCGGCGGAAAAGTCCACGGTAATGTTGGCGCTGCCAACCGAAGACATATTTTTGAGGACAGAGACGGCTCCGCTTGTGCCAGCGGCGTTGCGGTTGCTGCCAATTCCGAGGAGATTCACGAAACGGGGAAGAGTCAAGCCGGTATGGCGGTATGTTCCGGCTGGGAAATAAACCGTGCCACCACCGATACTATTAACTGCTGCAATCGCGGCTTGAATCGCCGCCGTATCGTCTGTGATATCGTTGCCATTGGCACCGAAGTCCTTAACATTGGCGACGCCGGTAACGCTGACCCATTGCGCACCGTCGTCCATCCAGACGCCACGAATATTATCCGTCACCCGCGCCAGCCGACCGGCGGTGCCAGCGGGAGGGAGGGTGGCGAGGGTGTAAGATGGAATTGTAGGCCCAAGTTGCGGCACCCAATTTGAGCCATTCCAGACAAGCCAGCTTCCGTCATTCTTGCCGCACCAAGTCTGATAGGCAACGGGGGTCAGCGTGCTACAGTCAGTGCCGTAGAAGAAGCCATAATCCTGAGCGAACGCAGGCACAGTAAGCGCGGCAATAGCAGCGAGCGCAAGGCAGATTCGGCGGAACATGGGCACTCTCCTTTTCACAATTCTACGCCATAGGATTTGAGCGTTTCGATTTTCTCCACGGCTTCGTCCAGGCTGTCGTAGTCAATCTCCAGGCCGTAGGCTTCCACCTGTTTGCCGTACTCCTTCACCTCATCCATCGTCTCCTGCAAATCATCGCCTACGGCCACCACCGAGCCGATGCACTCGATCTTGGCGTTCTGCGGGACGATGTACGGCTGATTGTTGATGAGGCACACATGCCGCAGGCAGACGTGATCACTGATGTCTGCTGGGAAGTACACCGCCAAGGGGTGATCCCGCGCCCACCAGGACTCCATGCGCAGTTCCACGGCGTACTTGCCGCCGGGCATCGGTTCCACAAGCGTCCCCTCGGCCCCATACCACAAGATGTCCGGGAGGTTGGTGTACATCAGGGGCACCACTTCGCCAGGAGGACTGCCAAATCTGGCACATGGATCGGTTACGGCGTAGTCGCCGTCCTCGGTAATGAGCATCTCCAACGCCAGCCATTGCCGGTAGCGGTATCGTTGCAGGGTCGGAGCGAGCTTCCTGTTCACTTCGGTGATCTGCCAGGGCATATCGTCCTCGTCCTGGAAGATGCCGATGTAGCACTTTCCTTTCACTTCCAGGCCCACCATCGCAGCGTGGGGGAATTGCCCGTCCACTGAATAGCCATCGTAGGCGATTTCGATGGCGTCCGGGATGTTCCGCTCAACGATGAATTCTTTGGTGGCCTTCACAACGCCGAGTTTCATCGCTAGTTCGTCTAACACGGACTCAATCTGTTTGTAGTTTGGGGACAAGAACGTTTCCTTGTCCCCGCGCGTTAGGGAAATCTTCACCCATTGATCCTTGTGGAATTTCAGATGTTCCCGCAGGGCATCTATGCCCTTCAAAACGACGTACTCCCCAACGGGGATGCCCAACTTCTCCATGTGCCGCTTGGAGGCGGCCCGATCTAGCTCCAACTCTTCGCCCATGCGCGCACCCCACACGCGCTTGCTGATCTTCTCCAGGTAGAGTTGGAGACGACCGTAGTACACGTCAGGAAAGCAGTTGCCACACCAAATTGGTACACCGTTTCGGCGAACATAAACAATCCCATTCGGAACCGTGACACAATAGACTTGCCCGTCATATGGGATGCGCTTCCAATGAGATTTTCTTACCGCTGGCGTTACGTATTTTCGGCTAATGTTAACTCTATACCCTTGATCACAAAGATACGTCTGCCTATTGGGAGACCTGTGCCATTTATAGCTTATGGGCTTTTCGGAAATCGCGTATCCCAATTTGAGCGCCACTTCTTCGAGGCCGTCGGCGAGAGACCGGCTCACCGTGCTAAACGTATAACCGCTGGTGGAGCCGTCTCCCAGCATATACCAATCAAAAAGAACCTTCAGATGCCTCTTTGATAATTCTCGAATCCATCGCGGAATCGTTTTGCGTTTTCGCTCGCCAAATTGGGAAAAATATCTTCCAATCTGCGTGCTATGTATCCGCACGATCCGAAATCGTTTGCCTTTTTTGTTCACGGTATAAGGAAATTCGCATTCTTTGAGAATCGCAAGAAATTGGTTGAGCGTGTTTCCATCATTCTGACCGAACTCCAGTCCACACACCCGCCCACCATTGCGACGACAGAGAGACCCTTCAGCTAGGTAAAACCCGATGACAGCCATCAGGGCATCGGTTCTGACGCATAATCTCGGCCACTGTTTGCGCTGATGTGTTTTCCAGCGGCGTCCACCACGATTATGGTTAATGGTCCATGTCGCCTCGACAGGAGGAATGGTCACTGTGTCGGTTTCAATGCCTGTCCATTCCGCTGTTTTGGCGAATTCTATATTTGACATGCCAAAACAATCCTGCGCTGGCCTGAGTTCAAATTTCGCCTGGCTCGCCCGCTTGATATACATCCGGTGGTTGGGGGTCACGGCAAAATTGATCCGAGAAGACTCAACCGAACACAAATCTCCCTTATAATGGTACGAAATGTAGCCAATTGGCACCTGATATTCCAAGTGTCCAGACGGCGACAGCGTTGCTATCGCCTCATGGTGCAATAGCTCTCTGAAGTACTTCCAGCCATTCTCAGTGAGGATCTGAGTTTGGTCGTCATAACACCACAAATCTACTTTGTCTATCAGCGGCCAGATGTCGTCAACTCGGTTCACGTCGGGGAGGCCCTTGCCCAGAATCATCGCGTTGGAGTCGGGGAATTCGTCCACCCAGGGGGACGTGTAGTATACCGTGCCGAAGTGCTTGGCAAGGTCGGCGGCCAAGTCCATGAAGAGCCCGTTATCCACCACGCACACCGACTTGTCCTTGTAGTCCATCAGCGTCCCAGGCCGACGATGCCTGCGCCCTCTCGGGCCGCAGGCTGTTGCGGCTTCCGCATCTCGATCTTCTCTTTCTGGACGCCTCGCAGGGCATCCCGAAGGTCGCGATTCTCCCCGAGCAAGCGAATGATGGCCGCATGCTGGTACACCAGGTAGAGGTGATTCAGCCGCGTGGCCTTCTCAACATCGGGAAGGTTGCGGTATCGTTCGCTCTTTACTAGGTCTGTCATGTTTTGGTGCATCGTCTTGCCGTCTATCTTGACTTCCTGCGTTTGGAAGACAATCCCACGATCCACTTGCTGCGGCGTCAGGTCAACGCCCGAGACCACGCCGGGACGTTGCATCTCTACCCATTGGTCAGGCCGGGGACCGCCGATGTGGTCGGGGAATTTCTCAATCCCGGCACCTCGCAGGCGATGAATTTCCAGCAACACCGGGTCCTTCGTCATGGTGCGCGTCTGGAAGGCCGAAAGCATGTCGGTCGGCCACGCGCCCTCGTATTCCATCGGCTCTCCAGTGATCCGGTTCCGGTCGAAGGGCAGATTATTGCCTGGAAGTAGCGCGAGGTATCGGTCAGTTAATGTCCGCATCTCGCGCCGCAGTCCATCCGCATACGGATACAGGGTTTGTAAATCCCCCTGGAATGGCATAGGGGGACGCACGGAATTCCAGAAGGCGTTGATGCTCTTATTTTCGTCCTCTCCGTGAAAGACGTTGTGCCAGTTCGAGAGGCCCATCATCATGCCCTGCTCAAAGAACGCATAGCCCGAGGCGATGACAAGTGGCGCAATGTAATCGTAAAAGTGCGGGTCTTTGATGTCCCGAGAAATCCTGAGAGCATCGGCGTAGATTGTCACGAAATCCCCGAGCGGTTCCATCTCGGCAGCACTGTTCCATTTCTGTGTGACGGGATTCCACCAGGAGCGATACGGAATCCCCGCGTCGTGCATGGCTCCGCGCTCTGACTTTTGCGCAGGAGGAGACCCCGTAATATATCCTTGTGCAGCTAGATCAGTGAACACCCATGCGATAGCTGTACCGAGGCCGGCCTTGGCGAGTGCCAGGTCGCGGGTCTTCGGATTCCTCAACTGGTCTTGCCACCCGCGCATGAGAAATTGAATGATCGGCGTCCGCTCCAGTGTGTACTCAATCTTATTGATCGGCATGCGCGTGAACGCCGCAATGGCGATCCGCGAGAACACATCCTGTCCGCCGATAACCCGTTGAAGTTTTGCCAGCATGTTGGAGTGCGCGACGTTTATGAACGTGTTGTCGTTGGCCATGGACATAGCAGGTGCGTAAATCTCAGGCGGCAACTCTCTCATGTACTGAGCGACGCGAGCCTCATACGCAGCCGTGCCAGGTTCGAGGCCGGCACGTACCGCTTCATTGTGCGCTGCCAACTTCGCCCCGACGCGAAAATTGAACGTGTGCGTAAAGGCATGAGCGGCGGACACTCCGTCGGTATTGTGGCGTCCGACTGCGCCGAGAAAATCAATCGCCTTGGCGAATGCTTCTCCCGCCAATTCTACTTCGGGAAGTTCCCCCCTCGTAATCGCTGGTTGCAGGCGATTCTTGCCCATCACCCGCGACCACGCCGGGTTGCTTTCGCGCAGGGCATCCATCCATTGCTGCTCCGCCGTGGCCCAGGCAAGGGCCTTCGGCGTGCCTTTGGCAAGTTCGGCAGCATACACTCGCGCCGTGGCGTGCCAGCTCTGCTGCAAGCCCCGGAAGGCATCCGCTAATGCGTCGCGCCACATCGCGGCTTCGACCCACGCGCTGCCCTTGACGACCGCACCCACGGAATCCACCAAGTGCGGAGCGATGGCGTTGAGCATCGGACGGGTCCGCCCAATCGCCTCCGCAATCGCCGTCTCGGCAAGATGAATAGTCGGAGTCACGAGGAGCCCCGAGCGAATGATCTTGCCCATGGTGCGGATACTCATGTATGAGTTATAGACCAACTCCATCGTCGCCCGGCCCAGACGGGATCGTAGGCTCCCCAAGGACGCCCGTTGCGCTTGCGTTTCCAGCATGGCTCGCTGTTCCAGATATGCCTTGGGGCCTCCGGCGGTCGAGACAAGCCGTGTGGCGAGTGCGGCGATTCGTTCATTCGGAGGAAGATTCCAGATCGGATCAGTGATCCCACCGCCCGACGGATCAAGAGGCATCATCCCAGTGATCGCTCTCGCAGGAGCGATCCCGCCAGGCTCTTGAAAGACTCGGCCAACCCGGCCCCACTCCGTCGCCGCGGCCGAGACATTCCGCGCTGCCAAGTCCGCCATGACTTGGATAGTCGCAGCCGCGCCGAGATCGTACCGGCCTTGAAGGGCCTCAGTCATAATCCGGTGCGCATTGTTCATGGCGGCGTTTGCCACGGCCATATGCGCCGTTGCCTGCTCCGCATTGAGCACGGTGCCCGGTTGAAGCCCCGCAGTCGTTTCCAGCGTCACTTCACCCGTCTCGATTAGCTTCGTCGCTGCCGCAAGCCGTTGGGGGTCCGGTTGCTCCCATCGTTTTTGGATTCCTAACAACTCAATATTCTGTGCATCTTGCTGGATGCGCTGCAATTCCTCCGCAATCCCTGTGGTAGCAGGATACTTGAAGCCGGGGAGGTGCGTAGGTGCTTCTCCAGATGGTGCTTTCGCTTCTGGACCAGTGGGCGGGGCCGTAGGACCTCCCTCTGGTGGCTCCACGATGGAAAATGGCCGTTCGGCTGTGGGGACTCCGGGTACAGCGGTTTGGGGTGCTTCGGCTTGTTTCGCTGCCTCTGCCTGCTCCACCATAGACTTCTGCCAGTCGGATAGTGGCGGTTCTATGGCGGGAACCGTTCTCCCTGCCCGCTCCGCTTCTGTGCCCGCTTTCGTTCTATGGAACATATCAAGGCCATACTTCATTGAAGATACATAGCCTCGTTCGGTTCCCTCTAGTTCAAGCGCCTCTGCCCCTAGGTCGGAATTTGCAAGGGCCACCCGTCGGCCCTCAGCGGTTCTGAGTTCCTCCGATGGCCTTCCAAGGAGATTCGCAAGCATGCCTTCAAATCGTCGTTGCACATTTTCTGGCAGGAACGGATACACATCCGACCAGAACTGACGTTGTACATCTGCGGGCGAAATCTGATTCTCGTGCATCTGCTCTAAAATCGCTTGGCCTTGTTCCTCACTGAGTAGTCGTTTGCCTACATTCTCTAGCCACACTTGATACGGAGAGGGCTCACCTGCGGTGCCAGCCTTTGCGTCTGTGGCGAGTTTGGCAGATTCGCCAGCAGGGGGCGGGGGTTCTACTGGCGGTTCACCCGTTGTAGGCGGCAGTTGGCCCGGAGGCGGCGGCTCGGATGGCGGAGGCGGTTCATCAGGCCCGCGGCGAATCCCGCGTGTTTGTTCCTGCAATTGGATGGCCTTCAGCACTTCGCCCTTTGGCCCCTGAATATCACCGAATTCCGTTTTGATTGGGAATGGTCCTCCAGCTTCTGCCTGCGCTCGTACCTCTGCCAGCGACTCAGGGGACAACTGATCAAGGATTTTGCCACGACTCACTTGCGCGGTCACTCCGGCTTCGGCTTCAGTGAGTCCCCCGAGAGCCTTACGAATGAGATCGGCTTCACTCATGCCGGGATTCTCTTCGATCAACCTTCTCGCCCGCTGGGCGTACTGGAATTCCACGGCGTCTTTGCCGCCGATGAGTCTCGCCAGCTTCGCTTCAAGCTGGATGTTTCGCGCTACAGGCTCGATAGGTGCTGGCTCGGGACGCGGCACCCCGGAGTCGTCAAGGACAGACCGATTGATGATTTTGTTGGACTCTCGGATAAATCGCATGTTCCGCAGTGCCGCAGCCTCTGGACCGAAAAACGCCGGCAATGCACCGACGAGCGACCTCCCAACCTCTTCAGCGAATTCGGGTCTGATAATCCCCGCCTCAATCAATCCTTTGCTGACCGCATTGAAGGACGTTGTAAAGGTCCAAGCGAAAGCTTCCCCTATTCTGGTAAAGGGATTGTCGGTTGGGGTGTCTTCAATTGGCCGAAAGAGACTAGGTGTCAGTTGAATCCCCCGTGCGACACCGGCCAAGAATCGCTCCACGCGAGATGCCGCAGGATCGGCCAAAATGTCCGCAGCGGGTTTCCACATTCTTTGTCTGATCGTCGTTGGCTTGGGTGGCGGCGGGGTCTCAGAGCCGGTGAAGTCCCACGAGTTGCCGCGAATCTTATCGAAATCCGCGTCGAGTTGCTCGTTGTACACCTTCTCGCGGGCGTCAATGTAACTGGCGTCAAGTCTCGGCATTATTCTTTCCCCGGCTTATTCTTGGCAAGCCACTCATTCAAATCTTTCAGGTTTCGGGTTAATTCCTTCAGGTGCTTTGCTTGCTCGGGAGGCACCCTCCCGGACATAATGGCCGCACGAAGCTCGTCAGGTGTCTTGTATCCGTAGGATAATAGTTCGCTCTTTTTCGCGTTGTAGGCTGCCTCAGCGCTCTTGTAGAAACCCAGTTGGATCGACACTCGGTTCTTGCGGACCCATTCAACCGGATTGCGTCCAGCAGACGCTTCTTGGTCAATTGACGCCTCAATCCGATCCTGGGTTTTCGCCCGGGCATCGTACATATCTGGGTCTGCCTTAATCTCATAAGCATGAAGACTCGGTAGCCAGATGTTGGCTTCGTGTCGTGCTTGGGCTTTTTGGGCTTCCTGCTCCTTGATCCGATTGCTCTGTTCATCAGTAGCACGTTTGGTCATCGCGTCGAGGTGGGTGAGCTGGTGCTGATATGCCGTATCCACGGCCTCCAAATCCTTCGGCAGCATGTTTTCTAGTTCGGCGGCCCGCATCAATCCCGTCGCCTGTGCCGCAGTCGTGGTGTCACGAATTTTCCTTCGATATTCGCTGGCAAGATCACCAGAGGCTTTCATCTCCAGCTTATTCTCGGCCTTCTCTACGCTGGCGACCTTGGCGAGCACATGGTCCACTGCGCCGCTCGTGTGACCACGCAGAAGCCCAAGAATCCTAGCCTTGTCAATCTTGTCGCCCGTGCCAAACACACCCGCTTCGAGAGCAAGTATCATGTCTCGCTTGAAATCATCCTCGGCAGCGTTTCTGGCTTCCTTGTTCTGCGTATTCAAATGTGTGATCCGCGCCTGAGCGCGCGTACTGCCTGCGAATTTCTGGTCCTCATCAAGGAGATATTTGTCGTCTGCGATGTCCTTGAGCGTCTGATAGGGATTGACCATCAGATCGTGGTCTACCCTGTTATTCTCGGCGGCTGCGACGAACTTCTGCCGAATCTCCGCCGCCTTGTCTGCATGGACGATGCCCGTGCTGACCAAATCGTCAAGCCACGCAAGGTGCAGGGCCACCTTTTCACGGTCTCCCGTTCTCGCGTACTCCTGCTGGACTTTTTCTCCCGCCTGAATGAATTCCCCAAGGATTTGCTCCCTGTGGACCTTCACGGCCTGCGTCCTATACTCAATGGCGCGGGTGTTGATGTGGTGGTTCAGTTGCGTCAGGATGCGGGATCGGATAACGGCATTCGGCATGGGTGCCACGAATTGCTCTGCCTTCTGCGCGAATTCCTTCCGAAATGCCGCGGATGCCTCTGCGGGGCTCACGGTCGTGTCCGGCCTTTCCAGGCGACCCTGCATTTCCTCGTCCATCTCCATCAGGAATTTGGACGTGTTGGCAGTCTCCCGCGCCAACTCCAGTTCCTGCTCGACAGCTTGCCACTGCCGAGCAAGCTGTTCGCCCTCGCCAGCGACCTGCGCGAGTTCCCGGCCAGGCCGCTCGCCTGCCTCGATAGAAACACGGACGGCAGGCAGTTCCGGCAGCGCACTCAGTTGTCCGGCGACAGGAATCTTCATCGGGCGATGATTCCAATGCTGCCGCTTGACTCAAGCCCCTGTAGTTCAGCGGCAGTCCACGCTTTCTTGAGCAGTTGCGACCGAGCGACGCCTCCGAGCACATCCATTGAGCCGCGCAGGAACCCGCCGAGGAGCGTCTGTCTGCCGTGCCACTTCTGAAGCCCCGCCTCACTCTCCAGGCCCCATGCTCTGTACTCCCCGCGCAAGCGCGCCCGCTGCGCCTCCTGGTGGCTCTTGGTAATGGTATCCAGGACGGCCAGCATCGGAGAGCCGGCGTTCACGTCCACACCGGACGCGGCGGCGGCCGCCCGCTGGGTTCCAACCAGCCTTTCCCCGGCAGCAAGCGCGGACTCAGCCTCGTCGGTGGCCACCTGCCGGGCCACCTCCGCCTGCATCCTGGCGATCCGGGCGTTGTATCCAGCCGCCTGGTATCCACCGATGCCAGCGGTGACATCGCCAATCGCCCGAAAGCCACCCATAGTCAGTCCCAATGTTTCCGGCGTGATCAGTTTCAATGTTTCCGGCGTCATAAGATCACCCGTGCGTACAAGTCCCGATCCTTGCCGTACCAGTACGCGCGCATCGTGCCCTCGCGCTCAAACCGCATCGCCTTGATGAAGCGCACGGCTTTCGCGTTTGTGGGATCAATCCGAGCCTGCACGCGAATCCACCGATGTTCCCGCATCAGCGACCGGAGCATCCCGCGGGTCTCCCACACGAGGCGAGTCCCTGCCTGGCCCAGGTCCCGCGCACAGTGAAACCATGCCTCGCAGGTCCCCCCGCCCATGGGTACGAAACCACCAATCGCCAAGACGCCCGAATCGTCCTCTGCGGCGAAGGCCAGTCCGTAAATCTGGGTGATGCCCTCGGCGCGCAACTGCTCGGCCAATTCTGGGAAGGTCCAGAGATCATCTGGCGCAAACGGCCGCACGCGGAGCATCGCATCACCAGCTTTAGTCAGGTAGTCGCAGCCCACTCAGCGGGGTCACATTTGGTGAACCTCACGGCAGCGACTTGATCTTTCAACATGAATACGTCTTGTACGCTTCGGACATTGCCGAACCACACGCCTTCCTTCATCTGATACCATGGCCCGTCCATCCCCACGAGCCGTCCGAGGATGGAATACGTTGCGTTCTTTGCAAACAATTCGGTACAAACGTCATCTCGCATCCTGCCGCTGAGAATCGCATCAAATGGACTGTCCATTGCAGCTCCTTTCTTTACGCCCCCACATCCAGGTCCGCGCAGAACATCAGTACGGTGCCCCCCAACGGAATATCCTGCACAAACGTCACCTGCGCCAAGCGGTCCACGCCGATGGTGGCCAACTCGAAGTCCGCCCAATCCTTCGCCGGCGAGAGTGGCCCCAGCGGCGCAATCCCACTGGTCGGGATGACGTAGACAGCAGAGGCACTGTACCCATCGTTCGGATACCGCACGCTCTGGATTTTGAGCGACGGTGTATCGTAGGTCCGCACCTGCATCAGGCCGTAGGACTTCGGCTTCCCCTGAATCGTCTGGGCGCCGGGGAATTCTGCTGGGGGCACGGTCGCCGTGGCGGGAAAGACCAGCCCGACCTCGGCTTCCACCACGGTCGGATTCAGGCCAGTCACCTGTCCGCCAGCAACGGTTTGATTCGGATAGAGCCGCCACGTCCCGCCTGCATCCTTGCCGCGAATGCCCACGGAAAGACCATTCAGATGGGCGAGGCCGGTAATCGTGCTTGTGGCTGGGCCGCTGTACTTGACGGACGCATCCATGTGCCGGTCGGGATTCGGGATCGCATCCATCACCTCAATGCTTCGCGTACCGCCCCGGTTGATCGCCAACCACGCTTGATCCTTGAACGTGACGGGATTCTGGATTACCCCAACAGACTCAATCACATCCTGCGTCGTCCCCCGCCACGTCGTCACCCGGAACCACGCGGCCACATTCTGCTTGCGCCGGTAGGCCAGACCACACAGGGTGCCATCGGGCCGGACATACCACGCAATGGGCATGGGCTGCGTCTGCGCGGCGTTTTCCAGGAAGATGCGATCCCCGTCGCTTGCCACGTCAATGGTAAGGTGATTCGCGTATTCCAGCAGGTCGGACACCTCGGCGATGTCGGTCAGCACGTTGTAGAGCCATTCGCCGACAGAGCGTTGCCCGCGCACGATGAAGAGCAAGCTGTTTTCCAACACGACGGGTGCAATGAGGTTCGCGCCGGCCGAGTTCTGCGGGGAAATCTTGGGCGAGGTCGGTGTAATCGGCGTGCCCTGGCGATCCCCCAGAAAGAATCCCCGGCTCAGAGTGCCGACCGCCAACGCTTGGACAGGCTCCATCCACTGGATGGGGCAGACCGCACCAGTGGCCATCACAAATTCCAATGCCGAGCTGTCCACAAGACCCGTGCCGAAATTGAAGTAATCGCCAATCTGGCTCCCCCGAATGGTGTCCGGTTCCGCCGTCGAATTGCCGAATAAGAGCCGTTGCTGATGGAGGGAAATCACTTGGGGGTAGCCGAGGCTTGCCGTCCAGATCGGCTGTTCCAGCGTCCACTCCCCACCGAGCGCATAGTTGACGCTGCTCGTCCAATTCGTCAGCGTGTTCAAAATCTGGGCGTAGACCTGTGTGGCATTCACGAAGCTCGTGATGTGCAAGACGCCGCCAAGGATAATCACATACTTGCCCACATCGGTTGAGCGGAACGCATCCTGCGTCCCCCCGCTAACCGACGCCTTGGCAGTCAGCAGAGCGATAGCGCCCTTTGGCCCCGCGATGGACGGATAGAGTACGCTACTCGGAGAGCCCTCAAGCCACCAGTTGCCGGAGGTGTAACTGGTGGCGGGCGGCGCGAGAATGTCTTGGACGTGGACGTTCCGGGCGTCAATGAAGTCCGTGATCGACACGCGGGCTCCATCTGAAGTCTTGATCACCCGACCCACATCGCCCGCAAGGAATTTGTCCACGGTGACTGTCCAGACATGCCCGAAGACCGTACCGCCGGAGACGTAGGCGTTGACGAACGCCGAGCCCTGCAAATCGAAGTGGGTGGCGTCAATCACGGTCACAACCCAGGTCCCGTTGGCCTCAGTCGTGCCGACCACGCCGGTAATCGTAACCGTCCAACCTGTCGAAAGATGATGGTTCGTCGCTGTCGTAATCCGAATGAGCCCGGCACCGTTGTTCGCCGCCCCACTGACAGCAACGGTCAGCGTCACGGCAGTGGCAAAGTCGGTCTTGCCCTCATAGGTCGGCGGAGGCGAAAAGCTGATGTCCGCGAAGGACCAAGTTTTGTAATCCGCAGAGAGGCGGGACAGTGCCGCTGGCGCATGGTTGCCATGGGCGAGGAAGACCACATCCCCGGACTGGCGGTACTGGATAGACCGCAACTCAGCAGTGGTGTACGTCGTCGTGACTTCGATAGGAGTCCCGCCACCATCCGTGACTTGCACCGGCAGGCCGGTCGTCGCGTCAAATTTCCAGAAGCGGATGTACTGATTCCCAAACTCCATCACGCCCTGATCGCCTGCGGCGAAAACAAACGGAATGAGCCGCGGTCGGCCCCCGGTGGGTTTGACGGCTCCCGCGTAGATGAGTCCGGGGCGCACCTGGATACCGCCCTGGACGAGCGGAATCCAGTTCTCACATGTCGTCAGGGCATTGTAATAGCGCTCCTGGTCAATCCGCCCGACGACGAACGGAGAGATTTCCCCCGCATTGAAGTTGTTGCGGATGATCTTGGGAGGTGCGGAGGCCATGCTACCTCCGAACGTCTAACAGGATGGTACGGGGATACCCGTGGCGCTGGTGCTCATCGCGCGTGGCCCCTTCCGCCTCAGCGATCTTGGCATTGTAGAGTGCCCACTTGTCGGCCACGAGCTTCGGATTCTTCGTGGTCCAGGCCATCTCGGCGGCGATCCTGGCCTCGACCGCCTGGAGCAGGAGTTCATCCCAGTTATCCGGGTTGGACTCGTAATAGGTGTACACCACCACGGGATACGTCGAGCTCGCGTTCGTGTTGGGGTCGGTCGCCCGGATGGCATTCGTGAGAAGCTGTTGGCCTTCAACCGCCCACCGGATCGGGGATCCGCTGGTTCTCCGGTAATGCCACGATGCATAGAATCCGTCTTCGTCGGCGATTCCCCGGACCTTCAGCGAGTCCGACGGCAGGAGATAGGCGCTGTCCCATGCGGACAGCGGTGCCAGCGTCCACCCTTGGGCCAAGAGCGTCACGCCCGCAAAGGCGGCCTTCACCTCGCCGGTCGCCACGAGTGGACTGCCCGCCAGCGACGTGATCTTGTACACGCCACTGAGTCCGTACCCCACTTCGTAGAGCGTCCGGCCGACATCGCGGGCATTGAAGTACGCGGACGCCGGGGTCGCCGTGACGCCCGTGCCGACGGCAGCGGACGAGAGGGTCATGGTCACTGAGCCGTTGTTTTGGAGCACTTGGCGGGCCGTGAGACAGGACCAATCCACCGCCCGCATCACGGACTGCATCCAGTTCACGGCGTCGCGGTTCAGGATGACGCCAATTGGCGTAACTGGCGTGGCGAAGTCTGCCGCCGTAATCGGCGCGACGCCGATCTGGGACAATCCGCTGTTGATGACATCCACGAGAGCCATTGCCATGGCGTCTTACCCGCCTAGCGTCGTTTTCAACGGCCGTCCAGGCGACATGAGGCTTGGGCCGCCTGCGGCACCTGTCAGGAGCGTTGCACCCCGGCCTACCCTCAGCCGGGCCGCTTCGAGGTCTGCCTGCCGTCTCGCCTCTTCCTCGGGCGTGAGCCCAATAGACGGCAAACCAGGAGCCTTCGGCGGTCCTTTGATGGCTCCAGCGATCTGCATACCGGCTGATGCCAACCCCGCTGCCGTGGATGCTGCGGCGGCACCGCCGATGGCTGTTGCCGTGGCACCGGTGGCCGCACCGGCAGTCAGGGTGCTCCCAATCCCTGCTAGAATGCCGGTAATCGGCTCATCACTCATAACTGCGCTCCTTTATGTGCGGGACGGACGCCCGCGCCTGTGCCTGCATCACCCAATCACCGCGACGTTCAGTTGCCCGCCCGCGGGGATGACGGTCGAAAACTTGAGCGTGCATCCCTTCTGGGTCTGGGTGCCGTCCACGATATACACCGTGGTGTTCCAGTTCGGGTTGGCAATCATCACCCAGAACGGCAGGGCCACGGGCAGGACCAGTTGCGCCGTCAGGAGCCCCGGCGTCAGCGCCACCTGGATGAACCACGGTTGCAACGAGATGGAGCGCACCCCCGCCGGATCAGACGGACTCAGAAGGGCCATCGCTTATCCTCCGGTGTCCGGCGAGAGGTACACCAGGAGCGTCCCACTCGCCAGCGTCGTGAGATAGAGGCCCTTGACAAGGATGGCCGGCGAAAAGACGTTGAAGATGTCCGCATTGGCACCGACCGCCTTCGCCTGCCACACGACATTGCCTCCGCTTGCATCATGCAGGAGGCAAACATCGCCAGCCTGAGTGTTTCCTACCCACTTCACCGCCTGAATCTTGACGCGAGAGGCAATCGCCGAGGTGGCCCCCGCGGTGTCGAGAACGATGGGACTGCCGGTCAGCACGTTCGCCATAACACCGCCCTCCTAGAGGTCCGTCCGCGAGAAGTTCACCGCAATGCCGTACACGCGATAGACCCCGGTGTTTTGCATCACCGCCTGCCACTCGACGTTGATCGTGATGAGTTTGGCTGATGGGAGATAGGCAGGCGTCGCAATGGCCGCGTTTTGGACGTAGGGGTTCGCTCGCGCAGTAGTGTTCAGCGTAATGGGGGTGTCGAGAGCCGCGCTGACGACGTTCGCGGCGTTGTTCGCGTAAGTGACGGTGGCCACCTTGCCCCACGTGTGCGAGGTTAGGTCAGCCGTCGTGATCTGGTACACCACGTCAATTGAGTTGATCTTGACGCCCTTGCCGGACGTGGTGCGCTGAAGGTCGAGGTCAAGCGAACAGACGATGTTGTAGGTCTCCGCCCCGGCTGCGGTGCGGCCAAGCGCCCAATCGTTCGCGGCCAAGCGAACCAGGATGAGGTTGGCGCTGTCGCTCCGACATGCCTTGTACGCTGGGAGGAACACAGTGCCGTCCGTTTTCTCTGGAGATGCCAACGCAGACGGGAGCGTCCCGCTGTAGGCGGGCTTCGCCCCAGCCCCCTGAGACGTGAGCACCTGCCCGACCGCCACGGCACTGATGTTGCCGAGATGGTTCGCGTCGCGGGCGTAGATGATGTCGCCCGTGACGAGCCCGCCTTGAGTGGCAACGGGCAGGTTCAAGGTGTCATCAGCCCTGAGCACTCCAGCGACAAAGAGGGCCAGGACCGCTGCAATGAGTGAGAGCTTTTTCACGTGAACCCTCCTTGGGGCGGGACCCGAAGACCCCGCCCCGCTCAAGGTATGTGTCACCGATTACGTGCCGATGCCGATCTCCGAGTACACGATCACCAGGTTGAAGATGTCGGCGGCCGCCTTATCAGCGGTGCCAATCGTGTACGTGATGGTGAGCCCGTTCTGGGTGTTGTAATCCTTGTACAGGATTCCCGTCCCCAGAGTGAGCGCCAAGTCCAACGCGGCAGCCTGCGGCGTCTGGCTGGTGATGAAGGCGTTGGTCACGGCGGACTGGACCACACCCGCGTAGTCGGTATACGCCGCGTGCCCAACCACCAGAGTCACGCCCGCATTCGTCCATACTGCGTTCTCGGTGCTCAGCCGGGAGGGGTCTCGGTAGATGCGGATGTTCCCCGCCGGCAGGACGAACGCATTCACCGTGCCCTGGCCTGTGACATACGCCTCGCGGAGCCAGGCGGCCCGTAGCGGCGCGTCGAACTGTCCCGAGGGCACCCGCCGCGGCCCCGTCTGGAGGTTGTATTCCGTGGTGTAATTCTGATTCAGCGCAGTCATGCTGTCTCCTTTCAGCGCACAGGTTAAGGCGCTGGGCTATTTCGACTCGTCCACGTCTACCCTGACCACGCCGTACTCGTCCATGCGGACGGCCCCGGCCAGGAGTTTCCCCAGCACCTGCCAGTTGTCGTTCTTGTCCGCGCGCTGCTTGAGACTGAGCTCCCGCACAGCCCCGGACCCGAACGTCACGGCACTTTTGTGCCAGGCGATGCACTGCCGGATGTTGCCGCTCTTGCTGAGGCTGGCCGACCCGGGGCTCTTCGTCCCGAACGTGACGAACTTGAAGCCCAGGAAAGTGTCAATCTCGCCGTTCACCAGCGCCCGGACGGTGTTGTAGTCTGTGCTGGTGGCCTCGGTCGTCCGCAGGAGTTGCATCTTGGCGACCGGCGACCATGCGATGTGGCGATCCTGCGGCGGGAACTCGTTGGCGTCCAAGATGGCCATCGCCTGGCGGAGTTTCTCCACGGTGAGACCCGTGCCGCCATCCACGATGACCTGCCCGATGCCCAGGACGCCCCCGGTGGTCGGCAGGCTCACGTTGGTGTAGCCGCCCGCCGTATCGTCCGCCGCCCCAACCGACACCGCGGTTCCGGTCATGGCCGCGATGATTACGTTGTCCTTCCGGCGGTTCAGCGCCGCGACGCAGGACCGGACGTACTCGGACTCCGGCGACAGGAGCATCATCGCCTCGTCGAATTCGTCCAGCATGGCCGCCCAGGCGCGGGGAAGCAGGTTCATCCGGCGGCGGCTGAAGGGCTGCTCGATCAGGATGGTGTCGGCATTCGCCGCCGTGACATCGTAGGCTTCGGTGGCGTCAATGCGGTTCTTGTCCCAGCTCCTGGCCTTGATCCCGGTCCGCACCGTGACCAGGTTTTCGAGCTTGGATTTGTTCTGCTGAGTGAGGACATAGAACATGTCCTCCAGCTCTCGGTAAAAGCTGGTATCAACCGTTCTGTTGGGTGAGGCCACAGCCTTCCTCCTTGCGTTGTCCTCCTTTCACGTCACTGGACCGGGAGGGAATCCAGCGCTGGGCCTCCCTTCGCGGATCGCCGCGCCTCGCCCCGTCTTTCCGGGGTGCCAGCGGGGGGCGTAGGCCGAATCCCGCCGTGCTCGCTATCAGGTTCGGAGGGAATCCGAGAGGGCCTCCGGCCCTGATGCTCTATTCCTTCGGAACCGCTCGCCACCTCGGGTCGTAGAGATTGACGAGCTGGTAGTATTCCCGTCGCTTTGCCAGCGCAGCCGCATGCTCCGGGTGATCCGGGTTCATCGCCGGATGCCCCGGTTGCAGGGCTGCCACGATATATTCCTTCGCCGTGTCCAGCATGTTCCCCGCCACGCCTTCCACCTGGACTGCCCCGCTCTCCGCGAGTTCCCTGCCGATCAGGGTGAAGGCTTCGATGAGGAGCGGGTGATCGCCAAGCAGCGTGGAATCGAGAAGGGCCTTCAACTGCTCGCCTTTCTCCTCGCCAAGCTTGGCGGCCACGTAGTCCACGCCAGCCTCCGCATGCGCGAGGTTCCGGTCCCACGTCGCTTCCCCGAGGCTCTCCCGCAGCTTGTCCTGTTCGGCCTTCAATGCCTGCTGCGTTGCCACCCGCTGCTGCGCCTGATCCTCGGCGTAGAATTGCGCGAGTTGCTGTGCCGTCTGCGGCGGAATGCCCAACTTGTGGAAAATAGGCCGGTAGCGGTTCAGGGCCTCGTCCGTGAGCAGGGGCTTGAATTCCTCAGCCACATCGAACTTGTAGCCGTCGGGCGTGTCCGGGACTCCAAGCGCCTTGTGGAATGCGGCGCGTTCCTCCGGTGTCGCGGCCTCGCCGGGAATTCGCACCATCCCGTCCGTCTTCTTCCCGACGAGTTTTTTCGTCTCCACGAACGCCTTGGCGAGTGCGGCGACATCCTTGTAACTTTCCAGGGACTTCTCCGCACGGAGGTCCTCGGGGAGCGTGGCCCGCCAATCCGTCGGCTGAGCCGCCGGCTGTGCTTGCGCTGAATCCGCCGTTGCCGTTGCTGAGTTCTCAGGGGCAACCGTTGCTGTCTTTGGCATTGCATCTCCTCGGTGGCCCAAAAAAGAACCGGCACCCGCCGAGCGCTCGGGTGCCGGTCCTTTCGGGATTCCCCCACCCCGTTGATCACGCGGGGCTTGGGCTCAGTTGTGCGTCAGCCTACTTGCGTTGCTCTTTCGCCTTCTCGCGGGCTTCCACCGCGGCCAGGGCCGCACTCACCGCAGCATGGATGATGGCCTGCACGTCCACCGGGGACGCGGGCGTCGGTGCCGGAGGCGGCAGCGGCAATTCCCGCTTGAGGAGCGGCGCTTCCCCTTCCTCCGTGAACTCGAACGCGCATTCGTCGCACTGAATCTTGTGCAGCCCGCCCGTGAGGAGAATCTGCCGGTGGTTGTGCTGCGCGAGGAGGCACTTCTGGTAGACCTTGGGAATCTGCGTCCACTGGTTGGCGAATCCCAGGTCTTTGTACTCGATGACTTTCGTGTCTGCCATGACTTCTCCCTCTGCGATCACTCCGCCGAGCGTTGTACCTCTCCATGGCCGGTTTGCTCCTCCGAGCCCAGCCGACCGGCCGTGACCATCCCCCGAATCAAGTTCACCAGTTCATACCCGCCGAGCCGCACCAATGTCAAGTCCCGGTCGAAGTGCCCGGAGGCGTCTGTGGCCAACAGCGTCGTTCCGACGCCACCGAGATGCTCAATGTCCCGGAGCACCTCGGGGTACTGCGTAAAACAGAAATGGTATTGCTGTGCCAGGGCCTCCCGCCGGTCCCGATCCTGCTTCAGGGCCTCGGGGTCGGGTGATAGCCGGAGATCGCGGGCGTCGCGTTCCATTACTGCGGTCTCCCGATGTCCGTCGGCGGTACGATGGTTGGGATAACGAGTCCCGCCGCCGGGGCCTTGTAGTTCAGGATGGCGCTCGCAGCATCCGTCAGCATCCGCCAGCACAACTCCTTATTCACAATCGGTCCGGTCACCTCCACGCCCTTCCCGTCCGCTCGCACCTTGATAATGAGCGGCCGGATGTCCTGCGGGGCGACTGACTCTGTGCCGTTTCCGTACATGCGCGTCCTCCAGCGGTGCAGCGATTGACTACGCCTGCCCACCCGCGGCCGCTCCCGCTCCACCGCCCGCCGGTTGGAGCGCTTTCACCATCGGCGCGGCATTTTTCATCGCCTGCGTCGCCGACATCGCCGCTTGGGCTTGGGCCTGCGCCTGCATGGCGGCGGCCCGCTGCTGACGGATTTGGGCGATGATCTCCTTGCCCCGCGTGATGCGGGCCGGCATGCCGACCACCTGCGCGACCGTCAAGCCCATCTCGTCCAGGTCCACCTGATCCATGACGTCCTGAGTGCCTGTCATGTTGATCACGCTTTGCGCCCACATGAGCCACCGTTCGATGCCCGTAACATCATCAGCGCGTTGCGCCCTGGACAGCGGCCCCTCGTACTGGATGTGCAATTCGGCGCCCTGGAGTTCCGGCGGCGGCGGCGGGAGCATCCCGTCATCCCACAAGGACCAGAACGTCCCCTCCACGATAGGTTGCAGGAATTCTGTGGTGAGGCGTCCGTATATCGGGCCGAGGAGCTTGTAGTACTGCTCGTAGCGCTTGGCGATCTCGTAGGGGCTCATGCCGCCGGGCGGACCTTCGGTCAGCGGCGGGAGCGCCTCGATCTGATCCAGGAAGAAGACCTGCCGGATTTTCGTAATCAGCCGGTCCTCTTGCAGGGTGGCGATATCAATGCGGCCGCCGCTGCCCATCGTGCGCACCGCGTTGGCCTGTTTCTCCCAGTTGACGGCTGAGGGCTCCCAGATCAGGTCGCCGACGACGCGCCCTTGCAATGCGAACAGCACCGGAGCGATGTCAATGGCCACGCCGAGCAACTTCAGTTCGGTAATGCGGTTCAACGTGCGAATGTCCGGGAGCGCGAGATGGCCTTGCCCGGTGCCCCAGACTTCATTGGTGGCTTTCCGCCACCGCAGGCAGATGATGGGGTTGTGCCGGAATCCGCCCTCGTGGATGAGATGGGCCTTCTCCTCCCACATCCAGAGGTTCGCCCAGGGCATGTTCTTGCGATCCATCTTGGTCGGGTTCCGGTCCTGCCGGGGCATGATCCATTGGGTGAAGGTCTCCAGCTTGTCGGGCCGCTTGAGAAATTCCTTCACCAGGTCCGGGCCAATGGCTTCGCCCCAGTTCTGATAAGCCGCCCGGAGCGATAGCTTCACCTTCCGAACGAGTGTGTCCACCCGCCCCTCAGCGTCCTCCTGGATGCAATACGTGCCGATAGGGACGCCCTCCCACAGCAGCTTCCCCCGTTCGCCCGGACGCTCAGGACGTTTCTTGAAGCGGAGCATGGTGCCCGTGCCGAATATCGGTGCCTCATGGAGCACCTCGCCGGCCACATTGGGGAAGTTGCTGCTGACGATGGCCCAGTTCACGCCCGTGCTGACGTACTCGCACCAGTTCTGGGCGGTGTTTCTCTCGTTCAGTTCCGGTGGCCACGCCTTGATACTCTGCCACTTTTGTGACGGGTTCACGAGGTTGCCCTGGAGATTGGCGGCCAGCTTCGTCGGAGCCGTCATGCCCTCCGAGTCGTAGATGAACGTGGTCTTGCGCGACCCGGGCTCGCTCTCGACCGTCAAGGGCGGGAGCTTCGTCGGCTGGAGATATTCCGCCAGCAGCCGCCAGTCCCGCTCATAGTTGAGACGGTCGCTCAACATCCGCTGGTGGCGGTCAATCAGGGACTTCACGTCCACGTCAGGCACGGCGCTTCCGCCTTTTGCCGGTCAAGGTCGTCTTCCCGGTCTTCATGTCCTTCACTTCCACGACGCGCTTGCCCTTGAAGGCTAGCCCCTGCATCCGGCCGCCGGGCAACCGCCGCATCCGGTAGCGCACGCCCTTGCCGAGAGGCATCAGACGCTCCCCCGAACCATCCGCTGCGAGCGAAACGACGCCAGCGGATCAGTCTGTGCCCGGGCATACCGCTGGAGCGGTTCCTCGTCGAACTCGTCCAGCATCCCCGCCCGGTACGCCACCGCCAGTGTGCGAAGGGCCGAGGATCCATGGCTCGCCCAATTGTGCACGGGCTCCCGCGAAAATGACTGCCGTTTCTCGTCCCAGGCGTACTGGTAGGACCGCAGGGCATCCAAGCCGCGGGCGCATTTCGCGCCATCGAACCGCAACCGCCGGAACATCACCCGCGTCGCGTCAATCGCATCGTCGTGACTCACCTTCGGCGCCACCTCGGCCGGCGTGAGCCCCAGCGTCTCGGCCCGCGCCAACCGACTCTCCGTCGCCGTCCACTCCGTTACAGCCATATCGTGCGGGAACAGATGCAGCCCGAACCGATACAGCGTCCGCTCCTTCAAGAAGTGCGACCAGTAGTCCAACCCCTGTCCCGCCTCCTCGAAGTAGTCAATGAAGTGTAATGCCTGCCCGACCTCCTGGAAGCACCAGATGGCCGTCGTGTCACGCCCGATGTCCCAGGCCGTCCCCACCGGCAACTCCGGCCGGTACGGCAAGAACTCCACGCGCTTCTCCTGTTCCGCCCGCGCCACCAGGTCCCCGAAGATCGCCCCCCGAATGCTGCCCTCGAACGAACAGTAGTACTGACTCTGAATCTCCTCCTCGGGCGTCCCGCTCCTCCGCATCTGGTCAATGGAGTCCCGCATGGGGAAGGCCGGATCGTCCTGTTCCAGGATCACCGGCGAGCCGAACCACTTCTCCCCCGGCGCATCCCGCCGCGCCTCCGCCACCGTGAGTCGCTGCGCGAACCACTTCGGGTCCCGTTCCGCCATGCGAAAGAGCTCGTAGGCGTGGTTCTTGCCTTCGGGCGTGAAATCGAAGATCGCCCATCCCCCGTTCTCCGCCAGGATCGGCTCCACGATCTTCGTCCAGCATTTCGGATCGTGCAACTGGTACTCCGAGAACACCACCCCGACGGGATTCGGCCCCGCGAGATTATCCGGGTTGTCCCCGCCCATAATCTGCCACGAGGAGCCCGCAGGCTGCCCCGGAAACGGCTTGAAGTCAATCCGCATCTCCGTGTCGTTGATCGCCTTCCCGCCCGGCCCGTTCGGACTGTCCGCAATCAGCGCCGACGGCCACCGATTCCGGAACGGCACATTGTCGAAGTCGCTCCCATCCCACAACGCCTCCCGGCCTCGCACCTTCGTCGGATAGATGTGCCAGTAGAGGCCTGGACGCCGCAGCATGGACTTCTGCGTGATCGCGAGGGACACCAAGTCCTTGCCATGTCGGCGGGGCCACACGATAACGAGACGCCGGATGCCTGACTCCCAGGCTTGAATCACAGGCAACTGGTACGAGCGGGGGAGAAACTTAGACCCGGGAGTAGGACCTTGGGGCAAGTAGAGTACTGAGGGGCCTGGAGACTCAGCGGCACGGCGGGCGTTACGAGGCATCAGAGCTCCGATTGGGAAAGAAAGGGGAAACTCTCCCTAGGGCCTTGGCCGCCTCTCCTTTGGCTCCGAATGGAGCCGCATGGGCATTCAGTCTGTACCCAGCCTCACGCATGGGAGCGACCCATGACGCTGGCTTCTCGGGAGAGAGTCGAAATACTTCCAGAGGGTGTACCCAACGGGAGTGGGTTGTAACGCAGCGTCGGGTCGGCGGGGGGTGGGGGGGTATCGACCGCGCCTGAGATTTTTCGGTCCGCGCCCGCTCGGCCCCGCTCGACTGCATTACCAATGGTGTCTGATGGGCCATTACTCGCAATGAATCCACACAGTTACGATTGATGGTAGTTAACCTCAACCACTGTCAGCGACACATTGCCCGCACCAGACTGTGCCTGCGCCGGGATCGTGCCGGCGCGCTCGTGGAGTCGCAGACCGATCTCGACCGCTCGGAGTTGCGCGTCGTTATCATCCGCGATTACCGCGTCCTCTCCAGAGCCATACCGACGCTGTGCATCAAGCTTATCCTTGGCCTTGCCGATCAACGCGTCCATGGTCAGACCCTTGGCAGTCAGCAAGACCCGCAGTGCCTCCGCAAGATCACCACCGGGCCGCAACCGCTCACGCAAGCTGGTAGAGCTAGCCGAGAACCCAGCACCCTGCAGCGCTTGCGCCACGCTCTTGCCCTCGGCGATACCCTCAATCACCTTGACCTCCCGCGGCCGGATGTGATCGAGCTTGCCAGTGCGCCGAGCGTGGTACATCACGTTATACCGTCGCTTGGCCTCACCCGTGAGTGGCATGGCTGATTGCCCCGATGTGTATCCTGGGTAGTCACCTTGGAGCTTGGGTCGCTACGCTCCGAGGAAACGCGCGCGTAGTACGCATACCGCGGGATTTTCTCCGTGTCAAGCACAAAATCGAGCTTGTGAAATTTCGTGGGGTTTCGTTTTCACAAGCTCATGCTTGTTCCGTACAAGCTCAAGCTTGTGAAATTCACAAGGTGGCGCTTGTGAAGAAGAATAGCCTGCAATCTTGTCCCAACACCCAGACAGCTTGCAATCCTTCCCCAATGCTCGTAAGTGCTTGATTTTTAAGGGCAAAGTGCCAATTTGCAGGTATTTTCGTGTGACGTTGCGTCCCATGACCGATAATGCTACAAACACAGTTTTGCCAGCAAAATCGCACACTTAGCTGATCCGCGACACTTGGCATCGTGCGTGCAGATATGACAGGCATCAATCACGCGACGGGAGGAGCAACATGAAAACAGAGCTGATCGTCTGTGGAGAAGGGGGTTGGTACTACCTAGTTCCCCTTGCCAGTGGGGGATACCAACTGGCGAGCGACCCATACGGGCGTCGCATACTGGCCAATGGCTATGTCTACGCCACGAGGGCAGACGCAGAGAGGGCAGCATACAGCTTTGCCACTCCGTAACTCGGTCGCCGCATGGTGCGGCGGGAATGGAGACGCGAACCAACAGCCCACAGGGGCAGGAGGAGATGCCATGAAAATCTACACATACCCAAATGGGGTCGAAGCATATTTGGAAACGCGGGCTGGCATCTCGTGCCACGGGGCGCCAGTCGTGATCTTGAGGGCTCCGGCGCAGTGGCCTGGGGTGGAGCCTCCGGGGTTCGCCGGCCTGGAACGGGGCATAATATGTGGCCCCGCAGACTATTGTGCCGGCGAGCGAGCTGCGAGCCTCGTCGTCCGATGTGTTGATTTCGGTCCAGGGGTCGATGGGGATGGGGGCACGATCCACCCAATCGATACGGACGCCGCGCGAGCGTTTTGCTCGCAGTGGCCCGAGGGGCCACAGCCGAGGCCAAAGGAGGTAACAGCATGACAACCCTACGACGGCCGGTAGTCAGGATCGTATCTACCGCCCTTTTTTCTCAGGGCCGCTGCCGCCCGATTGTAGTCAGCCTGAAGCCCCCCGGCGATGTATTGGGCCTGCGGCTCAAGGGCGAGCGGCGCACATATTGGTTGCCGCTTGGATGGTGCTACGCCCAGGCCGTGCGACTGGCCGTTGCAGAGAAACGGGCGACGAAATCCCGGAAGGGGAACACAGCATGAGCCACCTGACCCGGGTCCTAGCAGTGCTTGACCATCTCCAGGACTTCACCTCGCCCGGCGACATCTGCCGGGTGCAGGGAATCAAC
>Ga0315282_10001936_pt1 | contig 38758 bp, 23 predicted proteins | sample YL17G07_20_MG_FD_203693 | JGI IMG/M metagenome (GOLD analysis project Ga0315282, IMG submission 203693) | Sediment microbial communities from Yellowstone Lake, YNP, Wyoming, USA - YL17G07_20 | ecosystem: Environmental > Aquatic > Freshwater > Lake > Sediment | place: USA: Wyoming | collected... | reverse complement strand
AGGTTCGGTGCCGACCGCACCACCGACAGGGCGAGCACCGTCGTCTCGGTGGTTTCCTCGCGCAGTTGGACCTCGAGGATTCGCCGGGTCCCCTCGGTGGCGATGGCCCAGCGTGCCAGCAGCGGCGACCGCACGTCGGTCACGTCGAAACCCGGCGGCACGAGAAACCGGAACTGGTCGACCGCCCGGTGCAGGACCGCCATCGACACCGTCGCGTGCAGGCGCTCGTAACTGGCGGTCACTTCGTCCACCAGGACGCTGCGGGCCACGACGATCCGGTCCTTGCGCTTGAGGCGGCTGTTGAGGGTCATGACGAGCGAGACGTCGCCCCGCTGGGGCAGCAGGTCGATCCGCGTCTGGCCGGCCTTTTCGTCGAACGTGCGGGCCACCACCGGCAGGCCCGACTTGACGTCGACGTCGCCGGGCACCGTCAGCCGCAGCGTGGCGGCGGCCGGCACCGGCAGGCGGAAGTTCATGATTTGCCGGGCCGCCGTTGTCCGCAGCGGCGCCACCATCTCCAGGACCAGTTGGTGCTGGCCCTTGCCCTGGACGAAGACGGTCAGCCGGCCGTCGTCGGCCAGGCCGACGGGGGCGCTCTTGCCGTCCATCGTGGCGGCGCGCAGGCCCACGCCCGCGATGTCGAGCGGCACGGCGCACAGGCCGTCCTCCAGGACGCTCACCAGGAGCGTGCCGGCGATCTCGGCCCGCTCGTCGCCGGCCGTGGCCGTGTAGTCGGCGGAGGCCAGCAGCGCCTCTCGCGGCGCGCGGCTCTCGGCGGTCTTCTTGGCCTTGGCCAGGAGTTCTCCGTACTGCTGGCGCGTAAGGAGGACGCGCTGCGTGCCGCCTTCCAGCAGCACGTTGAGGTCTTCGAACGGAACAAAGATCTCGCGGACCCTTTCCTCTTTGGGAGGCGCGGGCGCATCCGCGGCGGCGGGTCGCGAGATCACGGCCGCCAGGGCCGGCGCCAGGAGGATCAGCAATACAAGGGGCTTACGCATGTGTCTCACCCCCTTCGCCTTTGTCCTGGGGCGGAGGCGGACTGGCGGCCGGCGGCCCGCCTGTCGGCGGCGGTGTGCTCGCCGGCGCAGCCGGCGGCGCCGCCGGCGCCTTGGCGGCCGCCAGGGCCGCAAGGCGGGCCTCGCGCCGTGCGATCACGCGAGGGTCGCGCGGCCGCGTCACCAGGAGCCACCACAGCGCCCACAGGACCAACACCACCACGGCGGCGGCCGCCGTCACCCCCGTCGCCATCTGCATGGCGAACGTCGGCGCGAACACGCCCAGGAGCACCACCAGCACGACAAACGCCCCGACGCCAAGCAGCCGGACGCCCGCCCGCGTGAACACCAGCGCGATGCCGACGACGAGGATGGTGCCGCAGACAAGGACGGCGAAGTACAGGCTGTCCATGGCGACGAGGCGCAGGCCGCCGGCCGGCGGGGCCTCCGGCCGCAGCGTCGAGAACAGGTACGGCCGCCCATCGGTCTGGAAACTCTGCTCCGCGCCGCCGCCAGGCACGCCCTCGCGGACCCAGCGGATGAGCGAGGCGTCGTCCTGGTTGGGCATCGGACGCCAGCCCACGTCCCACAAGACCCAGTGCAACTCAGGGGTCCATGGGCCGACCGAGCCGAGGTAGTCCCATTCGCGCGGCAGCCACGCCGAGAGGTAGACCTTCTGGATCGCCGGCTCTTCCGGAAACGCCGGGCACTCCAGGCTCAGGCCGGCCCCCTTCAGCGTGTACCGCAGTTCCAGCAGAAACGGCGCGTCGGCCGACTGACCCACCAGCGGCACGAAGAACTCGTTTTTCTGCGCCTCGCCGCGCTCCAGAGAGACCGCCTTGCCGTTCAGCCGCAGCGGTTCGATGTCGAACTCGACATTGGCCGGCAGTTTCATGAGCAGGCGCTGGCGGGCGCTGCGCATCCGGTACAGCGCCTGGACGCTCAACTGGTCGCCCCGGGTGACGACGATCCGCACCACGGCCCGCTCGATGCTGGTGTGCTTGACCTCTTCGAGTTTGTACATTGTGGCCACGACCGTCAGGGCCCAGTCGTCGTGGAACTCGAAGGCCCTTGCGGCCCCTGGCACCGCCGCCCCCGTCATCAGGTCGTGCTGCGGATCGATGGGCCTGAGGCCCGCCACCTTGTCCTTGCCGGTCGACTCCTGGACGTCGATCGTCTCGGCCTTCGCCAGGACGATCTGGCCCCAGGCCCGGTCGATGTCGCGCGGAATGAGCCGCGGGATCGCCAGGTCGACGCTCTTGCCGACGTCGAGTTTCTCGATCTTCTTCTCCCACAGGAGGCGCACCTGGACCTGGCCTATGAATTCGGTGTCGCCGGAGAGCCGCCACGCGACGTAGCCGTCGGCGAGGCCCTGTGGCTTGTCGGCCGCCGGGATGGCTTCGTGGCGGAGGGTGGTCGGCTCGACGCGCAGTTCACCTGCCAGGTCCTGCGGCACGTCGACCCGCAGGCTCTTGACGCCGCTGTACAGCACCTCGTAGAAGAGCGTCGCCTCGTACTTGACGACGCCCGAATCGATCCGCGCCACCAGCAGTTGCCGCGCCGTCAGGTACGGCTTGCGCCGCTCGGCCGCCAGGGCCGTGGAGGCGGGCTCCTGCGTGTACGCGAACGAGAGGACGGGCCGCTCCGTCCCGCCCTTCTGCGTGCTCCGCATGTTCTGGATGGCTTCCTGGTACGAGATCGGCCTCAAGCCGGCGGTCTTGCCGGGGTTCACGCGCAGGCTCTCGGGGGCGTAGACGACGAGGCGGCCGGTCTCGCGCTCGACGGTCGCCGGCGCCACGCGCGGGATCGCCAGCGGAATGTCGGCGGCCTTGCCGGTGGGCGTCAGCAGGTCCGGCTCGTGCAGGGCCTTGTGGAGTTGGACCGCGAGGGCCACCTTGCCGAGGGCCTTGCGCGAGAGGTTCACCAGGAGCCGGGTCTTGTTGGCGCCCTCCAGGTGATGCGAGTCGACCTGGGCGGCCTCGGCGCCCGCGGCCGCCAGGCCGCGCACCGTCCGCACGTCGAAGCCTTCCGGCACGTCGAGTTCGAGGCGGAAGACCCCTGCCCGCTCGACCGTGTAGACGGTCAGCAGGTCGACCGTCAGCGACTCCGTGGCCAGGTGCGCCTCGACCAGCGACTCGGCGAGGACGCGCGGCTGGACCTTCTCGACGTGCAGCACCAGGTTGAACGGCAGCGCCGCGTAGCGGTACGAGAAGTCCCACTTGCCCTTCGCGAGGGCCTGGGGCAGGTCCCCCGCGTCGAGTTGCATGAGGCCGGTGTGCTCGGTCGCCTCGGCCCGCAGGCCGGAGGCCACCTGCACCACCACCACGCCCTGCTGGCGGCCCACGCCGAGGGCCTTCAGGATCGGCACCTTCACGTCGAGGGCCTGGTCGGTGCTGAACTTCTCGAGTTCAACCGCCAGGTTCTGGGCCGCCTTGGCAGGCTCGAAGAGTTGGATGGTGACTTTCTGCGCCTGGTCGGCCGGCGCGACCGACCACTCGCGGACGTTCGGGTCGAACACGTTGACAACTTTCACGTCGGCGGGGACCTCGACCTCCAGCCGCGCCAGTTCCGCCCGGCTGATCTCGTAGGCCAACTGGGCCCGCGTCCGCGTCACGCCTTCCTCGACGCTCGTCTGCTGCTGGACCTGGACCGTGGCGAGGGCCTCCAGGCCCTTGGCGCCTTCGGCCTTGGGCGTCCATTCGACCCGCACGGTCGGGGCCGCCCCGACGAACGCCTGGATCACCGTTTTGTCGGCGGCGCCGGCCGCCGGAGGAACCTCCGTCGCCGCCAGCAGCGGCGAGATGTTCACCTTGACGCCCGACTCGGGGATCGTGACCTCCCACTTCGAGACCGGGGCCGGCGGGCTCTCGAACGACACGCTGTTCTGGCCCGGGGCCTTCGTGTACGCCTTGGCGAAGCCCAGCGCCAGCGTGACCTGCTGCGGCGCCTTGCCCTTCTTCTCGACGAGCAACTTGTACCCTTGCGCGGCGTCGGCCACGATGCGGGCCGGCTGGTCGTCGATCGTGGCCTTCGTGAGGGCCACGTCGTTCAAGCGCAGCGGCACCTCGTTCCAGCCTTCCTTGAGGATCTCGATCTTCATCACGGCGGCCACCGTGATCACGTCTTTCGAGACCGTGGCCTTGTTGTCGACCTCGGAGATGAGGGCGTCGACGGGGGGCTTGCCTTCGGGCGTCGGGGCGGTCTTTTCGCGGGCCGCCTGCCAGAGGGCCTGGAACTTCTCGTACGGCAGGAAGACGCCGCGGCCCTCCTTCTCAAAGACCTCGCGGAGTTTGGTGTACGGGATGTAGATACTTTCTTCCTTGATGACGACGGGCTCCGTGGCCGCCGGCTTCTCGGCGGGCGCCGCGGGAGCCGGCGCAGGCGCGGGGGCCGCCGCCGGGGCCGGGGTCTGGGGTTTTATCGCCGGCGGGTTCTCGGCCGCCCATGCCGCCGCGGCCCACGCCGCCGCCAGGAGAACCGCCGCCGCCCAACGCATTCGCTTCTGTCGCATGATCGTGCCCTCGGAAATGGGACGTGATGGAACGCCAAGGTTGCCCCTACGCCGCTGAGTCTCATGCGCGGCGGGCAGTCCTGTCCGCCGCGCGGAATGCAGGCCGGCCCCGCCACGGGAGAACGATCTGTAGCCGCGGGTTTCAACCCGTTGAACGCTACGGCGTAATAGACGCCCTCGGCGTCCGGGAGTTCCACGCATTCTGCCGCCCTCGCCCTCGCCTGGCCAGCAAAAACCATTGCCGCCAGAGTATACGACGGGCCCGGCCGGCGTGTGTAACACGTTTGTAACCGCGAGGCCGCCAGTGGCAATCGCGAGGAACGGTGCGCGGTGGGCAGGACTGCCCGCCGCGCCGGATGCCCGGGATGCCCGCGCGGCAGGTCAGGGGGCCCGCAGCGCTCTTGTCGTCAGTGTGCGAACAACTCTACGAAAAAAGCCTGACCAGGAGTTCTTCCCGCGAGATACCGGCATGCTCGGAAACATCGCGCAGAATGGCGCTCAGCGTGCCAACCTTCAGCGGGCGGTGGTCGGGAATCGTGATGTGGTGCTCGCCACGGGCCGTGACGGCCGTCAGCCGCATGTGGCTGCCGGTCTGCCGGGTGACCCCGTAGCCGAGGCGGCCCAGCGCCCTGGACAAGTCCGCGCCCGATAGGTCTCGCGGGAGCCTCACAAGGCGATTACCTCGTCACGCGTGAAGTGCAGGCGAACGATCTTCGGCCTCTCGGCCGCATCGTCGAAGTGGCAGTTGACCGCGTCGCGGATGTTCTCGCGCAGTTCCTCGAGGGTATCCGCCTCCGTGAAGATTGAGGCGCCGACGGCCCGAGCCGTGAACCCGCCGTCCGGGTCTTCCTCGACATGAAAAACGAGTTCCGTCATGGCCTGGCTCCTTCTGCGGGGACCGCCGTCCCAATTCCACGAGTGCAAGCATTCTAGCAGAGGGTTCCGACCGCGACAAGCCGGTGTCCGTGGCCGGTTCGTCATACCCGTCGGTGCTTCACGTGCCACGGGCTGGCAAGAAGCCCGTGGCACATGGAAGAGGTCTCGTTGGAGCATTTCACGGTTGGCATAAGAGCGTCATGCTGGATACTACTATAGCGCCAGTGTGCCGTGAAAGGGGGAGGTTCTCGGTGGATGCGGCCCCCCCCGGCAACTGGGTCGCTCCGGCCGGAAGCAATCGGAGCGGCGGCGGAGGCAACGAATCCGTCGAAGCCTCTGGTGTAATGGGTCCCTTGTGACTCGGCGGACCTCTTTTTGTTCGACCTTCACGTCAGCGGCATGTACCTTATCGCCGTTCGGCAGCCGACAGAGCGGCAGCGGCCACGAGGCGAAAGGACTCCTCCGCATGGCGACGATGAAAGGCCTTATCGAGCACACGAGCGGCATCCCCCTGGGCGGTATCGGCACCGGGTCGGTTGAGATTCGTCCGGATGGATATTTCCATGAGTGGCAGATTTTCAATCTCGGCCGCTGGGCGCCGAGGCAGCCCGAGTGCTGCCGCGTCGACGGCCCCGACATGCCGCCCGGGGCCCTGGCCTTCTTCGCATGGGCGAAGCGGCGGAGCGGGGCGCCCGTGGTCCGGCGGCTGGGCGTTCGCTCGGACCAGCACGACCTCTACAACCTGGCGTGGCTGAAGAGCGTCCGCGAGATCGAGTTCGAGGGCCGCTTCCCGGCCGCCACGCTGCGGTACCTCGACGGCGACCTGCCTGTGACGATCACGGCCCGCTTCTTCGGCCCCTTTGTGCCGCACGACGCCGAGACCTCCGGCACGCCCGGCTTCTACGCGGTCTTTCGAGTGAAGAACACGTCGGCCGAGCCGGTCGAGGTGTCGCTGGCGGCCGCGCTGCGCAACCCCTTGGCGTGGGGCGCCGAGGACCGGCGACTCCGCAACTCGATCTCGCGCAACCAGGGCACCACGTTTCTGACGATGCGCACGCGGGCCGGGGCCGCGTGCAAGGCCACCGTCGGCAGCCTCGGCCTCTCGGTCAGCGGCGGCAAGGCGAGTTGGATCGCCGGCGAATTCTCCGATTACATGTCGGGTTTGCATATCTGGGATGATTCCTGCGGCATCGTCCACGAGTGTTTTCTGCACCCGTTCCGCGCCAGTGGCCGCCTGCCCGGTTTGCCGGCCAAGGAGTCGCCCGCGCCGCTCCTGGCGATGAAGGACGAGGAGATTGACGGGCTCGCGGCGGCCGAGAAGAAGCGCCTGGCTCGGGCGCTCCTTCGCCATCCCTTCGCCCGGGCGCTTTACGATCGCGTAAGGCGCGTGGACCCCAAGGCGCTGGCGGGCGGCGCCGGCCTTGGCATGTTCCTCAAGGCCCTGAAGCGGCGGCTTGACCGGATGGCGGGCAAAGATCGCAAGCGCCGGGCCTGGGGCGACGCCGCTCTGGCCTCGACCGTGACCCTGGCGCCGCAGGAGGAGCGCCGGATCGCCTTCACGGTGGGCTGGCACTTCCCGCACCACTTCAGCGAGCGCGGCCCGGTCCTGGGACATATGTATGAGCATTGGTTCGACGACGCCGAGGACGTGAACCGGTTCCTGGCGGGCCGCCGCGAGGCCATCGAGGCCCGCGCTCTGGCCTTCGCCGACCTGCTTCACGCGACGACGCTCGACCCCATCCTGGCCGACGCGTGGGCGGGCCAACTGACGACCCTCACCAAGTGCACGTGGTGGACCAAGGCCGGCGACTTCGCCGTGTGGGAGGGGCTGGGCTGCTGCGGATTCCACACGACCGACATCACCTACCAGGGCTCGTTCAACATCCTGGCGCTGTTTCCGGAACTCCAGAAGCGGCAGATGGAGATGGGGGCGAAGTTCCAGCGGGCCGACGGCCGCGTCCATCATTTCTTCACACCCGACCTCTCGGCCGTCGACAACGGCTTCGACCGCGTCGACATGAACCAGCAGTTCGTCCTCCTGACGGCCCGCGACTGGCTGTGGACGGGCGACAAGGCGCACCTGCGCCGCCAGTGGCCGCACGTCGTCCGCGCGATGGCCAACACTGCGCTCCTGGACGCCGACGGCGACGGCCTGCCCGACCACGATACCCGCCGCAACACGTACGATGCGTGGAACTTCTTCGGCACGCCGTCGTACATTGCCAGCCTCTGGCTCTCGGCCCTGCTGGCGGCTGCGCGGCTGGCCGAGGACCTCGGCAAGAAGGCGCAGGCGGCCAGGTGGCGGAAGGTCCTCAAGAAGGGCGTCGCCTCGTTCGAGAAGAAACTCTGGAACGGCGAGTACTACAGCCTGTGGGTCGACGGGCGCCAGCGCGACGAGTGCTGCATGACCGACCAGATCGACGGCGAATGGTTCACGAACCTGGTCGGCCTGGGGCGCGCCCTGCCGCGCCAGCGGATCGTGGCGGCCCTCAAGGCGGTCATGCGCTACAACTTCAGCGCGGAAGACGGCCTGCGGAACGCCACGTACCCGCCGAACCGGAAGCCGCGCCTATCGACATATCAGAACCTCCAGGCGATGGCCCCGTGGACGGGCATCGAGTATGCCATCGGCTCGATGATGTTCGATTTCGGCCTCGTGGCCGAGGGGTACGCCGTGGTCCGCAACATTCACGAGCGGTACCTGCGGGCCGGGCGGTGCTGGAACCACGTCGAGTGCGGCGACCACTACTACCGCGCGATGTCGTCGTGGGCCATCCTGCTGGGCGCGACCGGCTTCAAGATCGATGTGCCGCGCGCCAGCGTCACGTTCGCGCCGCCGATCTCCGGCGACGACCTCTTGGCCCCGTGGGTGTCGTCGACGGGGTGGGGCACGTTCCGCCGGACGGCGGGCCGTTTCGCCCTCCTCTGCGACGGCGGCGAGATCGCGCTGAAGGAGTTGCGGCTGAACCTCCCTGTCTCGCGGACGGCGTCCGTGCGCCTGAACGGCCGGCGCGTGGCGGCCGGCATCGGCGAGGCCGACGGCCTTACGGTGATGCGTTTCCGCCGGGCGGTCGTCCTGGGCGAAGGCGACGCCCTGTGCGTAGATTGACATGGCCGCGGCCTGCCCGACCTGCCGCGGGCGGATCCGCCCAGCGCGGCGCTCGGGGGGTCAGGGGGCCGGCAGGCGGAAGGTGATGTCGCCCTCGCGTTTCTCCTTGTCCCACGCGGCGCCTGTCTCGTCCTTGAGGTCGGGGCCGACGCTGTAGAGCACGATGGCGCCCTGGGCCGCCGCCATCCGCATGGGCTTGCCGTCGAAGGGGTCCATGGGAACGGCGTCGAGGTAATCCGGCACGAGGTTGTCTAGTCGGGCGGGCCACTTGGCAGTTTTCGCGCGATACGTTTCCACCGCCACGGCCGCGCGGGCCAGTTGATGCCGCGCGTCGGCCTCGACGGTGCACTTGGCGGCGCCCGACAGGGCGGGGACCATCATGCGGGTGAACAGGCCCACCGCCGTCGCCCCGAACTCCTTGTCCCACTTCGCCCAGTCGGCCTGCGCTTCGCGGTACGGCCTGGCGGTCATCGCCGCATAGTGGCGCATCACCTGCCGGTAACTGGCGATGTCGTCGGGCAGGAGGAAGGTGCGCCAGACGCTGGCCATGGGTTCCGCGACGATCATCGGCGGTGCCTTGATCAGGTGAAGGGCTTCGGAGTCCTGGACTTCGGTCAGTGTCGTGAAAAAGCCCAGCACGAACGCCTCTTCCATGCGGAACGCCCGCGCCATGCTCTGCTGGTAAGGCGAGCCCTCATCTATGGCGAGCGCCGCCAGGTCCTCGGCCTTCGGGCGGGTCGATGCCAGCACGTCTTCGAGCGTCCGGGCGGCCATACTGTCTATGGCCGCCGCGCTCATGACACAGACGACCATTGGCTCGGACCTCGCGTGGGCGGCCATGGCGAAGAGGCAGTTCACGTCCTCTAGGGCGCCTCGTGCGTTTCCGTCGGCGGCCTTGCACCGGGCGTCCAGCACGAGCAGGTCGGCCCCGTGCCGCATCTGCCAGAGTTCGGGCATCAGTTCGCTGAAGGATGGCTGGGCGTAGTTGTGTTCGAAGTAAGAGTCTGGCATGGCGGCCGCCCGCCGCAGGATTGCCGTGGCCGCCTCATTCTTCTTCAGGAACGCCCGCAGGTCGGCGTCCTTGGGATCCAGCGGCGATTCCGGCGTCGGGTCGGTCCAGTCATTCCATTTCTCCCGCACTTCCTTCGGCTGGTTCTCGAGTTTCGCCATGGCCTCGAACGCCCTCTGGTATACCAGGGCCGCATTCTGCCGGTCGGGGACGCGCGCCGGCGCCACCGAGAGCGCAATGGCGCCGACCTCGGCCCGCATGGCCGCCAGCCGCGTCTTCGCCGTCAGGTCGATGTTCCAGTACGTCATGAGCGCCAGGGCTATTGCCGCCCCGCCGGCAATGGCGATCCGGGCGACGGACCACCCGCGCGCCCGCGGGGCCCCGTCTTCGCGCCGCCGCAGGCCGCGGACGATCACGACAGCGGCGGCAACGGCGAACACGATGGTCCAGGAGAGTATGTACGCCAGCCACCACGGCCTGATAATGAGGTAATACACCAGGAGGTAGACACCGGCGGTCTTCGCCGCGGCGCCCAAGAGGACCAAGGCCCCGAAGAAAATCGACCACAGGATCTGCACCCGTCGCCGCGGGCGCCGCGCAAAGATGGCCGTCGTGCCGGCCACGAACAAGACGCACACGGCCATGCTCTCGATCCACATCAGAAAAAAGTAGCCCACGGGTTCCTCCTTTGCATTAAGGTTTCACGTCTGTGGCGTCGGGCAGCAGGAGTTTCTGCTGGTCCGGGCGCATCCAGGGCGCCTCGCCGGGCTTGACCTTGACTTCGAGCACCATGGGCAGAGGCGAACCTCCCACGAGAATCAGGGCCTCGCGCCGCGCTTCCTGCGGCGCCAGTTCGGGCACCAGGCGGCCGATCTGCTCGGCCGCGGACGTGACGGCGTCGCGGTCAAGCGCGGCGGGGGGATTCCAGGTCGTGTCGTTGGCGGCACTCATCGAAAGGTTCAAGACGAGGACGAAGGCCGCGGCCGCCGCCACGGCGAACTCCCACGTGCCCAGGCGCCGCCGCTCGGGCGCCGCGGGCGAAGATAGTTCGCGCCGCGCCGCCGCAAGGACGCGCTGGCGCAGGGTTTCCGACGGCGCGGGCCGCGGGCGGGCCGCCAACTCCCGCTCCACAGCCGCCAAGTCCTCAGGAAGATCAGGCAGCCTCACGTCCGTTCCTCCTCAAGCCGCTGCCGCAGTTTCTCTAGGGCGTGCCTGTAGCGGCTGGCCGCAGTGTTGATGCTCGTGCCGAGGACGGCGGCGATCTGGCGGAACGTCAGGCCGCCGTCGATCTTCAGGGCCACGACCTCGCGCTGCCTGGGCGGCAGGGACCGCAGCGCCCGCTCGAGCCGCGCGGGCCGCTCGTCCGATGTCTCAGGTGGGGGGGCACTCGCCTCGGCGATGGCCGGATCAGCGGACGCCGGTTCCCGTCGCCGGCGGTTCCACCTGCGCGCCGCCGCATGGCGAAGCGAGGCGAACAGGTAGGCCTGGAGGTCATCGACCTTCGCCATGGCCGTCCGCGACCGCACCAGGTTCAAGAAGACTTCCTGCACGGCGTCCTCCGCCTCGGCGTGAGAGCCGAGCAGACCCCAGGCGGCCGCGAACAACCGGCCGGCAAAGCGGTCGTAAACCGCCTCGAAGGCATCCTCGAGTCCGGCGGCAAGGCCAGCCGCCAGCGCCTCATCCGACCGTCCGGGCATCGTGCTCTCCGCACCTTACATGAGCGCGGATTATCTCCGATTTGTCCGGAAATCCAATCGACAACAGTCGCGCCGCGGCCTTACTCTGTCCGGGCCGGCGGCGGAAGCGGGGGGAGAGCCCGAGCGGCCGCCTCAGGCGCCGCTCGGGGGGCGGGCTCGCAGGACCTCTCGATCCACTGGCCCACGGCCTGGGGGTCGTCCTCGCGGACATCCGGCGGCAGGGAAAGCCAGCGCCAGACCTGCGTGAAGGCGGCGCTCTGGCCTTCGTCCAGTGTCATCTCGGCCGAGAGGGGCCCCAACTCCAGGTGCTCGGCAGCGATCGAGAGCAGCGCGTTGGCCCCGCCGTAAGCCGGGTACTTGCCGTCCTGGGCGATGGGCCAAGTCATCACCAGCGCGCGGCCGCCGCGGACGTTTGCCAGCCACCCGGCCCGCAGCCGCGCCGCCAGGCCCACGCCCTTCGCGGCGCCGGCGCGCAGGACGAGGAAGTCTCCGGCCGCCTTCGCGAGTTCCGGCGGCTCTACGGGCGTCTTGTCGCGGGCGGCCCATCCTTCCGGAAACGCGCCTCCCCGCCGGAGGGGCGCGATCGCGTATCCGCCGCCCGGCACGAGGGCCCGCTCCCGGATCGTCCAGCCCCGGGCGTCGCCGCCGTGGCTGGTAATTGTATAAGTATAGATGAGAGATTGGCCGTCGGCCGCCAGCGCGTACGCCCGCCCGGCCGAAAGGTGCGTCTCGGGGCCGGTCTCGCCGGCGATCTCGATGCGCTCGGGCGGCGCGCCGCGGGCGCAGGTCCGCGTCACTGAGAGGTTGGCCCTGGTTCCGGGTTCGGCCGTGAACTGCGGCAGGCCGGGCACGCGGATGGTCTTCCAGGGGTGGAGCCACAGGCCCTTCCACTGGCCCTTGGGCTCCTGGCCGACCATGGTGGCGATGTCGGTGGCGCTTGAGTCCCAGGGCCCCCAGGCTTCGTTGGCCGGGAGGACCTTGCCGTCGACTTTCGGATCGTTCCAGAGGACGTTGCCGCCGCCGAAATCCAGGAGGCTGATCCGCCCGGCCCACGCCGGCACCACGATGAGGCGGGCCTTTCCGAGGGTCATTTCCAGGCAGCCCTCGATCTGCCGGTGCGTGACGGCCTGGATCTTCAAGGCCGTCGGCGTTTCCTCGGCGGCGGGAGATGGCGCGCCGGCCAGGAGCGAAAGGCCGATCGCTGCTAGGGCGCCAACGCCGCAGAGGTCCATGCGATGTTTCCCCGGCCCGCCTGTCTTTCAGGGCCCATTATCCGCCGGCCCGGCCCGTTGTCAATCGTCGCGGGCGGATACGCTTGACAAACGCGCCGCGGCCCACGAGAGTAACGCCCCGGAGGTCCGCGCTTGAACGGAAGGAGGGCGTCAGTGCTTGCCGCCGTGCTGAAGGACTTCGATAAACTCGTGCTCGAGGATGTGCCCGTGCCGGACCCCGGCATCGGCGAGGCCGTGGTGCGCATCCGCTCGTGCGGATTCTGCGCAACCGATTACAAGGCCATCAAGGGCATCCGCCGCAACGTCAAGTTCCCGCTGGTTCCCGGCCACGAGCCGTCGGGCGTGGTGGCGAAGGTGGGGGCGGGCGTCGGGCATTTCAAGGAGGGCGACGAGGTCATCGTTCAGCCGTCCGGATTCTGCGGCGCCTGCTCGCACTGCCGCTCCGGCAACACCCACTACTGCGAGCACGCGTTCACGACGGGCGGCGACGGGCCCGACGACGTCCGGCCCGGCTCGTTCGCCGAGTACACGAAGACGCTGGCGGCGTGCCTCTTCCACAAGCCGCGCGATATCTCCTTCGATGCGGCCGCGCTCACCGAACCGCTCTCGGGCGCGTGGAAAGGCGTCATCCATTACAGCCGGACGCAGGTCGGCGACGACGTGGTGGTCATCGGCGTCGGCGGCATCGGCCTGCTGTGCCTGATGGTGGCGAAGGCCGCCGGGGCCGGGCGGCTCATCGCCGTCGACACCAGCGACTACGCCCTCAAGAACGCCCTCGCCCTCGGCGCGACGCACGGCGTTAACCCCTCCCGCGGCGACGCCAAGAAGCGGATATACGAGATCATCCCCGGCGGCCCCGACGTGGTGATCGAGGCCGCCGGGCCGATCGAGGCCGTGCGCCTCATGGTCGACCTGAGGCGCCGCGGCACGCGGTGGAACGTCTTCGGCATCACGACGCACGAAAAGTTCGAACTCGACGGCGGCCTGACGCATTTCCTGGAGGCCCGCATGGACGCCTCGTTCGGCACGACGCCCCTGGCCATGACCAGCGCCATCCGCCTGATGGAGCGCGGCTGCGTTGACCCGGCGAAGATCATCTCGCACCGGTTTCCCCTCAAGGACATTCACAAGGCCGTCGAGGTGATGGGCCGGCCGGAGCGCAACAAGGTGATGATCCACCCATGAGAGCGATTGTCCTGGCCGCTCCCGGCCGACTGGAAATGCGCGAGGTGCCGAGGCCCAACCCGCCCCAAGGCCACGTGCGCATCCGCACGGCGGCCGTCGGCATCTGCGCCACCGACCTGGCGATGATCGACGGCAACCCGCGCGTCAAGTGCCCTGCGATACTCGGCCACGAGTGGTCGGGCGTGGTGGACGCGGTGGGCTCGGGCGTGGACGAGTCACTGGTCGGGAAGGCCTGCGTCGCCGAGAACATCCTCGAGGATGGCGGCGAGGTCGGCTTTGAGCACTATGGGGGCTACGGGGAGTTCTTCTCGACCCGAGCGGAGAATCTCCAATTCCTGCCCGAGGGCTTCGACATGGCAGCGGCCGCGCTCATCGAGCCGCTGGCGGTGGGCGTGCGGGCGATTCGGCGGCTGGGCCCGGCAGACAAGCGTTCGGCCCTGGTTTTCGGCGACGGCCCCGTCGGACTATTGATGTTGGCCCTGCTCGTGCGCGCAGGAGTAGCGTACACGCTGCTGATCGGCGGCAGGCCGGGGCGGCTGGCCCTCGCACGCCAACTCGGCGCGGCCGACGTGGTCAACTATCACGAGGTTGCCTTTGACCTGGCGTCCGCGATTCTAGAGAAGGTGTGCCACGGGCGGTCTTGCCCGGCCGTGCCGGGGTTCCCGAGCGTCATCGAGGCTAGTGGCTCCGCGGCCGCCATGCATGCAGCGCTTCAACTGGCGGGGCACGGGGGCAAGGTCCTCGTCATCGGCGACTATGGCGAGGCGCGGGCGGACTTCCCCTGGAACCTGCTTCTCCACCGCGAACTTCAACTCATCGGGTCCAACGCGAGCGCCGGCGCCTGGCCCGAAGCGGTTCGCCTGGCGACCCACCCAAACTTTCCGCTCTCGCGGCTTGTTTCGGCCCGCCTGCCGGCCGAGCGGTTCGCCGAGGGCATCGATCTGGTGCGCAGCCGCACGAGCGATGTGGTCAAGGTTGTTTTGGAGTGGACATGAAACGCACCGTCGTCCATAACGGGATTCTGATTACGCCGAAAGAGCGAGTTGACGGCGGGTGGCTCCTGGTCGAGGACGGGCGCATTGCGGCCCTTGGTAGCGGCGTGCCCCCCGCGGCCGACCTTGCGATAGATGCGGCGGGTCGGTTCATCGCCCCCGGCTTCATCGACCTGCATGCCCAGGGATTCCGCGGCTACGATCTGTGGGACCCGTCGCAGGAGGATTTCGTCAAAGCCACGCGCCAGATGGCCTCGACCGGCGTGACGGCGGCCCAGGCGTCGGTCGACGCCGTGCCGGAGGTGTGCCGCCTCATGCGGCCGCGCATCGGCCGCTCGGACGGCGGATGCCGGCTCCTGGGCCTGTACTTCGAGGTCCCGTTCATCTCGCTCGAGAAGCGCGGGGCGATTCCGCCGGATCGCGTCCGGCCGCCGTCGGTGGACCTGGCCCGCCAGATCATGGAATGGTCGCGCGGCATCCTCTCGATGATCACGATCGCTCCGGAGCAGCCGGGGGCGCTGGACCTCGTGCGGCTGTTTCGGCAGGCCGCGGGCCCCTGCGGGTCCGTGGTGGTGGCCCTCGGACATACCAAGGCGACTTACGAGGAGGCGCTGGCCGGCATCGAGGCCGGGATGACACACTGCACGCACCTCTTTAACGCGATGCCGCCGGTCTTGCACCGCGAACCGGGGGCGGCGGGGGCCCTCCTTACGCGGCCGGAGGCGTCGGTGGAACTCGTGTGCGACGGCATCCACCTGCATCCGGCGGTCGTGCGGGTGGCGGTCGCCTGCAAGGGCGCTGCCCGGACGTGCCTCATCACCGATTGCGTGAGCGCCAGGGATCGAGATGTTTCGAGCGGCGCCCCGCGCTTGCCCGACGGGACGCTGGCCGGGAGCGTCCTCTCGATGGACCGGGCGGTGGCCAACGTGCAGCGGTTTGCGGGCGTCTCGCTCCCGGAGGCGGTTGAGATGGCGACGCTCTCGCCGGCCCGCGCGGTCGGGTGCGACAAGACGAAAGGTTCCCTCGCCCCCGGCAAGGACGCCGACGTGGTGCTCTTCGACGCCGACATGCACGTGTCGATGACGATGATCGGGGGCGAAGCGGCGTGGCAGGCGGAGTGATCCGGTCCGGCGTTCATGTGCCTCGCGTTGCCGTTTTCGTGCGCCTGGCGATCGTCTGGCCTTCGCTGATGGGCTCGGCCTGGCGGATTTTTCGCTGCCCTCGCGCGGCCCCGGCAGGGGATAATCGTAGCAGTGCTCGCCAGCGGCACCAGGCAGAAGGGGGACGCTGTGGACGACGGCTTCTCCAGGCACGTGCTGAACTTCGTGCAGGCGTTCGTGCCGATCTTCTTCGCGGTCGACGCCATCGGCGTCCTGCCGCTTTTCGTCGGCCTGACGGAGGGTCTTGAGAAGGCCGACCGCCGACGGGTCCTCCGCCAATCGCTTGTCACGGCCTTCCTGGTGGCGGTCGGGTTCGTCGTCCTCGGCAAATCGATCTTCGTGCTCATGGGCATCACGGTCTCGGACTTCATGGTGGCGGGCGGCGTGATGCTGTTTGTCATCGCGATCATGGACCTGGTGTCGGACCGAAAGCGCGAGCGCGGGGCCGATATGACCATCGGCGCCGTGCCGCTCGGCACGCCGCTCATCATCGGGCCCGCGACCTTGACGATGGCCATTATCCTGATCGACATCTACGGCCTGGTTGAGACGCTCCTGGCGATCATCGCGAACGTCGCCTTGGCGGGCCTCATCTTCCTGAGTGCCGACGGCCTGACTCGGCTGCTGGGCCAGGCGGGTTCGCGCGCGGTCTCGAAGGTGGCAAGCCTCATCCTGGCCGCCATTGCGGTCATGATGATCCGCAAGGGATTTCCGGACGCCGTCAAGTTCATCGAGAAGGCAATCGGCGGAGGGTAGCGTGGCGAATAAGCACTTCGGCCTCGTCCTGGTTGCCGCGGCGCTGGTGGCGGCGTCGGCCGCGCTCTACGCCCTGCACTACGCGATCTTCGCCGATGCCCGCCACATCTGGATTTATCTGCTGGGCGACATAGCGTTCCTTCCTCTCGAGGTGCTCCTGGTGGCGATTGTCATCGAGCGGCTCCTGGCGCGCCACGAGCGGCGCCAGTTGCTCCACAGGATGAACATGCTCATCGGCACGTTCTTCGGCGAACTCGGCATCCGGCTGCTGGGCCAGGTGGCCCCGGCCATCGTGAACAGGGACGAGGTGTTGCAGAACCTGGCTGTCGCCGCCGACTGGACGCCGGCGCGGTTCAAGGCAGCGCTGCGGCAGGCGGCCCGGCTGGAGTTCCAGGTCGACCCCAAGCGGCTCGACCTGGCGGCCATGAAGGCGATGCTGACGGCCCGGCGCGACCTCCTGGTTCTGCTCCTCGCGAACCCGAACCTCCTGGAACACGAGCAGTTCACGGACCTTCTGTGGGCCGTGTTTCACCTGATGGCGGAACTGGAGGCCCGGCCTTCGCTGGGCGACCTGCCGGAGAGCGACCGCCAACACCTCGCGGGCGATGCCAAGCGCGCCTATGGTCACCTGGCGGCCGAATGGCTCCACTACTGCCGGCACCTCCAGCATGCGTATCCATACATCTTCTCGATCGTCCTCAGGACGCACCCGTTCCAGGAGCAACCGTCGGCGATCGTGCGATGAAGCAGGACGCCAGGTCCCTCGCGGCGTGAAGAAGCGCTTGCCGGACCGGTATCTTCAGGCTACCATGCCGCTCAGCACTGCCACGATACTTGGGCCTCACGCGCGGTTTTCCGCGAGGACTCCTGGCGCGGCATATAGCGTTGTCGTATCAGGCAGATACTTAGAGATCGGAATGGGGCGATATGGCCAGGACGGCGATGGCGATTGCGGCGCATCCCGACGACATCGAGTTGACGATGGCTGGGACGCTGCTTCTGCTGGGCCGGGCGGGCTACGAACTCCACTACATGAACGTGGCCAACGGCTCGTGCGGCACCGCGACGCTGGCGCGCGATGAGATCGTGGCTATCCGCACGGAGGAGGCCCGCCGTGCCGCCGCTGTCCTCGGGGCGACCTTCCACAGTCCGCTGGTCGACGACTTGCAGATTTATTACACGCCGGCGCTGGCGGCCCGGCTGGGCGCCGTCATCCGGAGCGTCTCGCCCGAGGTGCTCCTGGTGCCCTCGCCGCAGGACTACATGGAAGACCACGTGAACACCTCGCGGCTGGCGGTGACGGCCGCGTTCTGCCGCAACATGCCGAACTTCCCCACCGATCCCCCCACGCCCCCGGTGACCGGCGACGTGGCGCTTTACCACGCCCTGCCGTGGGGGCTGGAGGACCCGTACCGAAAACCTGTCGGCGCAGACAGGTACGTCGATATTTCAACCGTGCTGTCGAGGAAGCGCGAGGCCCTGGCGTGCCACCGGAGCCAGAAGGAGTGGCTCGACGCCAGCCAGGGCTTCGACAGTTACCTGCGGGCGATGGAGGACATGGCGGCCGCCGTCGGCCGCCTCAGCGGCCGCTTCCCGGTGGCGGAGGGATGGTGCCGGCACAATCATCTGGGGTTTGGCCCCGAGGATTTCGATCCGCTGGCGGCCGCGCTGGGCGGCCGCGTGGCGTCTGCATGATACAAGGAGAGACCGATGGCCCGACCGCTGAGCAAGATCGCACCCGACTGGTGGGATTACACGACGCTCGACAAGAAGATCCTGGCCGATGCCGCCCGCCTGGCGCCCAAGGACATGGCGGCCATGTCGCGCGAAGGCTTCCGCGTGGTCTTCTACGACACGCTCGAGGACTTCTACCTGGCCGAGGCCCTGGAGTACATCGGCGCGTGGCGCCAGGCGACGGCCGACAACCCGGCGGGCATCTGCGGCCCGATCGGCCCGACCGAGCAGTTGCCCCTGGTGGCGCGGCTGGTCAATGCGCTGGACCTGCGCCTGACCCACGCCCACTTCTGGGGCATGGACGAGTGGGTCCTCGGCGGCCGCGAGGTGTCCGAGACGCATCCGCTCTCGTTCGCCAGAACCGACCGCCAGTTGTGCTTTAGCCGCATTCGCCGAGACCTCGCCATGCCCGAGCCCAACCTGCATTTTCCCAAGGCACGGACCAGGGAGTACGTGGCCAGTTGGGAGGGCGTGCGGTGCGCGGTGATGCAGGGCGGGCAGGGGGACGTCAAGCACTGGGCGTTTAACGACCCGGTCCGGCGCAAAGGCAAGTACAAGGACCGGCCGCCCACCCCCGAGGAGTACCTGCGCCTGCCTACGCGGGTCGTGGACCTCCACCCGGTGACGATCATGCAGAACGCCCGGACTTCGGGCGGCGGGCAACTCGACCTCGTGCCCAGCCAGGCGGTCTCGGTCGGGCCGGTCGAGACGTGGAAGGCCGAGAAGGTCTCGATCTGGCAGGCGGGGATGCACGACAACGCCTTCGGCATGCGGCTAACGACGCTCATGATCGGCAAGCGCATCGCCGACAGCGCCGTGCCGATGTCGCTCCTGGCGCGGCATCCGAACGTGCAATTCAACTTCTATCGCGGCGGCGTGGGGACCTGCAAAGTCGAAATGCACTGAGAAAAAAGGTGTCAGGACCCTTTTTCGTGGATCAGCCCCTTTTCCGAGGAATAACGGCACTTTCGGGAAAAAGGGTCCTGACACCTTTTTCTCACGCCGGCGAGCGGCCGGCTTCGGCGCGGCGGAGGTAGTTGTCGACGGCGGCGGCCATCTGGCGGCCGAGGTGGATCGCGCGGACCACGAGCGATGCCCCCAGGACCGCATCGCCCGCCGCAAACACGCCCATGGCCGTGGTCATGTAGTCGGCGCCGATGGCCAGGTTGCCGCGATCATCCGTCCGCAGGCCCAGTTCGCTGACGATCGGCCCGTGCTCGACGTGGGTGAACCCCAGCGCCAGCAGCACGAGGTTGGTCTTCAGTTCGAACTCGCTCGCCGGGATCTCCTTGAATGTCTGCCGGCCCGATGCATCCGGCACGGACCACGCCAGGCGCACGCATCGCATCCCGCGCACGCGGATGCCGCGCCCCAGGAACTCCTTTGTCAGGATGCTCCACAGCCGCTCGCATCCTTCCTCGTGCGAGGTGCTCGACCGCAGGATCGTCGGCCAGGTGGGCCACGGGGTCTCCGGGGGCCGCTCGGCGGGCGGCTCGGGCAGAAGTTCCACCTGCGTGATGCTTCGGGCGCCCTGGCGCCGGGCGGTGCCGACGCAGTCGCTGCCGGTATCGCCGCCGCCGAGGACCACCACGTCCTTGTCCCCGGCCAGGATTTCCTGGTCAAAGGGGATGGCCTCGCCGGCGTTACGCCGGTTCTGCTGCGTCAGGTACTCCAGGGCGAAGTGGATGCCCTCCAGGCCGCGGCCGGGGATCTTGAGGTCGCGGGGCTCCCGGGCGCCGGTCGCGATGCAGACGGCGCCGAACTTCTTCAGCAGGTAGCGGACCGACATGTCGGCGCCGATCTCGACGCCGGTCTCGAACTGGACGCCCTCGGCGCGCATCTGGTCAAGCCGCCGGTCGAGGATCCGCTTCTCGAGTTTAAAGTCGGGGATGCCGTAGCGCAGGACGCCGCCGGGGCAGGACGCCTTCTCGAAGACGACCACATGGTGGCCGCGCCTGGCCAGTTGCTGAGCGGCCGCCAGGCCCGCCGGCCCCGAGCCGATGACCGCCACCGACTTGCCGGTCCTCTTTTCGGCAACTTGCGGTGTGATCCAGCCTTCCTGCCAGCCGCGCTCCACGATCTGGAGTTCCAGGTGCCGCACCGAGACGGGCTTGGAGTTGATCGACAGGCTGCACGCGGTCTCGCACGGGGCGGGGCAGACGCGGCCCGTGATCTCCGGGAAGTTGTTGGTCGAATGCAGCAGGTCCAGTGCCCGCCGCCACTGCTTCCGGTAGACCATGTCGTTGAACTCGGGGATGCGGCCACCCAGCGGGCACCCGAACGCGTGGCAGTACGGGATGCCGCAGTCCATGCACCGGCTGGCCTGGATCTCGGCCTGGTCGAGGGCCAGCGGCTGCTCGATCTCCTTGTAGTCCTCGATGCGCTCGGCCACGGGCCGCCTGGCCGGGTCCTGCCGCGGGTGCTCCAGGAATCCGGTCGGCTTACCCACCGAACACCTCCTCCGTCGCCGGGACGGTCTCGGTGTCGCGCTGCTCCTGGGCCTTCATCCGCTCGAGCACCTTGCGGTAATCAACCGGCATGACCTTGACGAACAGGGGCAGGTAGGCCTCCCAGTCGTCCAGGAGCATGACGGCCCGGCGGCTGGCGGTGTAGAGGGCGTGCCGCCCGATGAGGTTCCGCAGGACGGCCTTGTCCTCGTCGGCCCAGACGCTCTCCAGGTCGACCATGTCGAGGTTGGTTCGTGTGCCGAACAGTTCCGACTCGTCGTAGACGTAGGCGACGCCGCCGGTCATGCCGGCCGCAAAGTTGTAGCCCGTCGCCCCGAGCACCACCACCGTGCCGCCGGTCATATACTCGCAGCCGTGGTCGCCGACGCCCTCGACGACGGCGCTTGCGCCGGAGTTGCGGACGGCGAACCGCTCGCCCGCCACGCCGTTGATGAACACCTCGCCGCCGGTCGCCCCGTAGAGGACCGTGTTGCCGACGATGATGTTCTCGTGCGGCTGGAATCGCGCCCCGGCCGGCGGCACGAGGACAATCCGCCCGCCCGACATGCCCTTGCCCAGGTAATCGTTGGCATCGCCTTCGACGTGGATGCTCACGCCGGGGGCGAGCCACGCCCCGAGGCTCTGGCCCGCCGACCCCTTGAAGAACAGCCGGAGGGTGTCGTCGGGCAGGCCCTTGGCGCCGAAGCGCTTGACGACCTGGCCGCTCAATCGGGCCCCGACCGCCCGGTGGATGTTGCGGATGGGCATCTCGATCCGCACCGGCTCGGCGCGCTCGAGGGCCGGCGCCGCCAGTCGCAGGAGTTCATGGTCCAGCCGCTTGTCGAGTTCGTGGTCCTGCGGGCGGACGCATCGCCGGGGCGCCGGCGCATCGGCGGCCGGCGGCGCCAGGATGGCCGAGAAGTCCAGCCCCTTTGCCTTCCAATGGTCGATGGCCGGGCGCCCGTCTAGGCGGTCGCTGCGGCCGACCATCTCGTCGACCGTCCGGAAGCCCAGCGCCGCCATGTGCTCGCGGAACTCCTGGGCGATGAAGCGGAAGAACCGCTCGACGTGTTCCGGTTTTCCCGCAAAGCGTTTCCGCAGTTCTGCGTCCTGCGTGGCCACGCCGACGGGGCAGGTGTTCAGGTGGCACTTGCGCATCATGATGCAGCCGAGCGAGACGAGCACCGTGGTGCCGAAGCCGAATTCCTCGGCCCCCAGGAGGGCGGCGATGGCCAGGTCGCGGCCGGTCTTGAGTTGCCCGTCGACCTGGACGCAAATCCGGTCGCGCAGGCGGCTGGCCATGAGCGTCTGCTGCGTTTCCGCCAGGCCCAACTCCCACGGCAGGCCCGCGTGCTTGATGCTCGTCAGCGGGCTGGCGCCCGTGCCCCCGTCGTGGCCCGCCACCAGGACCATGTCGGCGCTACCCTTGGCGACTCCCGCCGCCACCGTGCCGACGCCGATCTCGGACACCAGTTTCACGGAGATGCGGGCGGCGGGGTTGACGGATTTCAGATCGTAGATAAGTTGGGCCAGGTCCTCGATGGAGTAGATGTCGTGGTGCGGCGGGGGCGAGATGAGCGTCACCCCCGGCGTCGTGTGCCGCACCTGCGCGATCTCCTTCGAGACCTTGTGGCCGGGCAACTGGCCGCCTTCGCCGGGCTTGGCGCCCTGGGCCATCTTGATCTGGAGTTCGTCGGAATTGACGAGGTACTCGGTCGTGACGCCGAACCGCCCCGAGGCGACCTGCTTGACGGCCGACCGCCGGCTGTCGCCTGAGGGAAGGGGCGCGTTCCGCGCGGGGTCCTCGCCGCCCTCCCCGCAATTGCTCCGGGCGCCCAGCCGGTTCATGGCGATCGCGACCGTTTCGTGCGCCTCCTTCGAGAGCGACCCGAACGACATCGCCGACGCCGCAAACCGGCGCAAGATCGATTCGGCCGGCTCGACTTCCTCGATAGGAACCGGCGCGCCGGGGACGAAGTTGAACAGGCTCCGCAGCGTCACGCGCGACCGCGACCGGTCGTCGATGATGGCCGTGTACTGCTTGAAGAGGCGGTAATCGTTGCGGCGGACGGCCTGCTGGAGTTTGCAGATTGCCTCGGGCGTCCAGAGATGGTTCTCGCCGCCCACGCGGACGTGGTATTGGCCGCCCACGTCGAGCAGGGGCCCGGGCGGGCCGTCCGGCGGAAACGCCCGGCGATGGAGCGACCGCCTCTCGGACGCGATCTGACCCAGGCCGATGCCGCCCACGCGCGACGCCGTGCCGCAGAAGTACTTGCCGACCACCTCGCGCGAGAGGCCCACCGCCTCGAAGATCTGCGCCCCGAAGTAACTGCGGATCGTCGAGATGCCCATGCGGCTGAAGGTCTTCAGGAGGCCCTTCTTGACGGCCGTGATGTAGTTATCGGCCGCCTCCTCCGGCGTCTGGACGTCCTCCAGGAGGTTCGCCTCGGCCAGTTGCCGCACGGTCGAGAAGGCCGTGTGCGGGCAGACGGCGCCCGCGCCGTAGCCGATGAGGAGGGCGAAGTGCATGACCTCGCGGGCCTCGCCGGTCTCGACGATGATGCCCGCGCGGGTCCGCAGGCCCCGCCGAGTCAGGTGATGGTGCAGGCCGGCCGTCGCCAGCAGGGCGGGGATCGGCGCGTGCGCGGCGTCCATCCGCGTGTCGGTCAGCACGAGGAGCGTGGCGCCCTGGGCGATGGCCCGCTCGGCCTGCTCGAAGATCCCCTCCAGGGCGCGGCCGAGGGCTTGGCCGTCGGCGTCCGCGGGCATCAGGATGTCGATGTCGCGGGTCACGATGTCCGGCGGCCGGCCTCGGCGCAGGCGGACCATGTCTTCGACCGTCAGGATGGGGTGCGGCAGTTTCAGGCGGCGCACGTGCTCCGGCGTCTCGGCAAGGAGGTTGCGCTCCGGCCCGATGAAGTTCATCAGCGACATCACCAACTCTTCGCGCAGCGGGTCGATCGGCGGATTGGTCACCTGGGCGAACAACTGCTTGAAGTAGGCAAACAGAAGTTGCGGCCGGTCCGAGAGGACGGCCAGCGCGGCATCGTTGCCCATGGACCCGACGGCCTCCTGGCCGCGCGAGGCCATCGGCGCGATGACCATCTTGAGTTCCTCTTCGGTGTAACCGAAGGCGTGCTGCTTGGCCAGGAGCGCCTCGGGCGGCTCGGCCGGGATCTGGGGCGGGTTGAACAGGCCGCGCAACTCAATGCGGTTGTCCCTCACCCACCGGCGGTACGGCCGATGCCGCGACACCTCCGCCTTGATCTCGTTGTCCGGCACGATGCGGTGTTGCTGAAGGTCCACCAGGAGCATCTTGCCGGGCTGAAGCCGCCCACGTTTCAGGATGCGGTCGGCCCGGAATTCCAGCACGCCCGTCTCCGACGCCAGCACGATGTAGCCGTCGCGCGTGACCGTGTACCGACACGGACGCAGGCCGTTGCGGTCGAGCGTGGCGCCGAGGTACCGCCCGTCGGTGAACACCAGGGCCGCCGGGCCGTCCCACGGCTCCATGATGGCGGCGTGGTACTCGTAGAAGGCCCGCTTGTCGTCGCTCATGTGGAACTTGGCGCCCCAGGCCTCCGGCACCATCATCATGGCGGCATGGGGGAGGCTGCGGCCGGCCATCACCAGGAGTTCCAGGACGTTGTCGAAGACGGCGCTGTCGCTGCCGCCCTCGACGATGATCGGTTTGATATTCTGGAGGTCCGCGCCCAGCAGGTTGCTCGCGAGGTCCGCCTCGCGCGCCTGCATGTGGCTCCAGTTGCCGCGCAGCGTGTTGATCTCGCCGTTGTGGCCCAGCATCCGGAATGGCTGCGCCAGGCGCCACGTCGGAAACGTGTTGGTGCTGTACCGCTGGTGGACGACGGCAAAGGCGCTCGCGAAGTCCGGGTCATCGAGGTCCGGGTAAAAGCCCGCCAGTTGCGTGCCGCGCAGCATCCCCTTGTAGACCACGGTGCGGCTCGAGAGGCTGGCGATGTAGAATAGCGAGGCCTCGCTCCCACCCCAGGAATCCACTTCCTTCTCGGCCCGGCGGCGAATGACGTACAGTTTCCGCTCGAAGGCCTCCGGCGCGATCGCCCCGCGCCCGACGAACATCTGCCGGACCACAGGCTGCGTGGACCGGGCGAGTTCGCCGAGGTGGCCTCCCGAGGTCGGCACGTCGCGCCAGCCGAGGACCTCCGCCCCTTCGTCCCTGGCGGCCCCTTCGATAACCTCGGCGCACCGCTTTGCCAGGGCCGCGTCCGTGGGCAGGAACACCATCGCCACCCCGTACACGCCGGCCCCGGGCAGCGCAAGGTCCTGGGCCTGGCAGGTCTTGCACAGGAAGGCGTGGGGAATCTGGAGCAGGAGGCCCGCGCCGTCGCCGGTGGCCTTGTCGCCGCCGACGGCGCCGCGATGCTCCAGGTTGATGAGGACCTGGATGGCGTCTGTAACGACGTGATGGCGCGGCTTGGCGTCGAGGTGGGCCACAAAGCCCACGCCGCAACTGTCGTGTTCGTGCGCGGGGTCGTAAAGACCTCGCGCCGCAGGATGCCCGGCCGCATTGCCCGGCGGCATGCCGCAGTTCATCGGTTCCTACCCCCTGACGGCTCGCGTGGCACGCCCCGCCCAGCGGCGGGTGCGATCGGCATGCAGAGGCATGCCTCTTCCGTCACATTTCATCCATCGGTGCCATGCTTTCGCGCCATTGCGAAGGCACGGCGCCCCAACTTGGGGTTTCAACGTTGACGGACTACTCGTGACCCCGTCGGGTTCTCCGCCCGCCGCCCGCTCCGCCGGCTGCAAATCCGACGAGCGGGAAACGTTGGCGAACTGCCGATGGGTCAATCAAGCCATTCTATCGCCCTCCCGCCCGAAGGCAACCGCCCGGGACCCATAGCGCTGCTTTCATTTGTTCACCGCGTACCCATAAAAAACCGCGGGGCGCCCTTGAGCGGGCGCCCCTTGGCCACGCAAGAGGGGGGTACGACCCTCAGGTGCGCACGATTCTGGCTCGTTCGTCCGGCGTCGCAGGCATCGCCCCATGCTCAACTGTCGTAGTACAGGTGGAACTCGTGGGGATGCGGCCTCAGGTGCATCTCGTCCAGTTCCTTCTCCTTCTTCCACGCGATCCACGCCTTGATGAGGTCGGGTGTGAACACGTCGCCCGCCAGCAGGAAGTCGTGGTCCTTCTGGAGGGCCGCCACGGCCTCTTCGAGCGAGCCCGGCGTCTTGGCCGTCTCGGCCAGTTCTTCTTTGGTCATCTCGTAGATGTCGCGGTCGAGGGGCTTGCCCGGGTCGGTCTTCTTCTGGATGCCGTCCAGGGCCGCCATGAGCATCGCCGAGAACGTGAAGTACGGGTTGCACGAGGGGTCGGGTGGGCGGAATTCGAGGCGCCTGGCCTTCGGGTTCGCCGAGTACATCGGGATGCGGATGCCCGCAGAGCGGTTGCGGGCCGAGATGCAGAGGTTGACGGGGGCCTCGAACCCCGGCACCAGCCGGCGATACGAATTCGTCGTCGGGGCGGCGAAGGCCAGAACGGCCGGCGCATGCTTCAGCAGGCCCCCGGCCGCGTGCAGCGCCAGGTCCGAAAGGCCCGCGTACCCCTTGCCCGCGAACAGCGGCTCGCCCCCCTTCCACAGCGAGAAGTGCGTGTGCATGCCGCTGCCGTTGTCCTGGAAGACCGGCTTGGGCATGAACGTCACGGTCTTGCCGTGCTTCTTCGCCACGTTCTTACAAATGTACTTGTACCACATAAGTTGGTCGGCCATCTTGCGGAGACCCTGGAACTTCATGTCGATCTCGCTCTGGCCGGCCGTAGCCACCTCGTGATGGTGCGCCTCGACGACGATGCCGATCTTGCGCATCTCGTAGACCATCTCGCCGCGGATGTCGTGCATCGTGTCGGTGGGACTCACCGGGAAGTAGCCGCCCTTGAAACTCGGCTTGTACCCCAGGTTAGGCTCCTCGAACCGGGCGGTGTTCCAGGCCCCCTCGTTCGAATCGATCTCGTACATGCCGCGGTGCTGGTTCTGCTCGTACCGGACTTCGTCGAAGATGAAGAATTCCGGCTCGGGGCCGAAGTAGGCCGTGTCGGCCACGCCCGTCTTCTTGAGGAAGGCCTCGGCCTTGCGGGCCACGAACCTGGGGTCGCGGCTGTAGTCCTCCTTCGTGACCGGGTCCATGATGTTCGCGATCACGCTGACCGTGGGCCTCGCGAAGAACGGGTCCAGGCACGCCGTGTCGGCGTCTGGCACGGCCAGCATGTCCGACATCTGGATGCCCTGCCAGCCCCGGATGGAGGAGCCGTCGAACCCCAGGCCTTCCACGAAGGTGTCCTCGTCGAGGACATCGATCGGGAAACTACAGTGCTGCCAGGTGCCCAGAAGGTCGACGAACTTCAGGTCGACCATCTCGGCCCCGCACTTCTTGACGTAGGCAAAGAACTCGTTGGGCGTCATTCGCTGCTCCTTACCGCTAACGTACCCTTTGGAACTTTCTTGCGTGGGCGCCTGAGTTGAGGCGCTAGCGCCCATCTGGAAGGGCAAGCGCCATGCCAAAACAGGGCATCTCTGCAAGTGTCTGTGGCAAAAGGGCTTGCGATGCGTGGCGGAAAACACCATCCGACCCGAATCCCACGAGATTGTAGGATTGCCGCAAAAAAACCTACCCATGAGTAGGATTTGTACCATCCTTACCCGATGGCCATGCCGCCCGTCTCGCCCGTCCGGATGCGGACGCACTCCTTCAAGTCCAGGATGAAAATCTTGCCGTCGCCGATCTGCCCCGTGCGGGCCCCCGCCAGGATGGCCTCGATGGTCGGCTGCACGTAGGCTTCGTTGACGGCGATCTCCAGTTTCACCTTCTTCAGCAAACTGCCCGCCTCCTTGTGGCTGCGGTAGACCTCGGCGATGCCTTTCTGGCGGCCGCGGCCCATGATGCTCGAGACCGTGACCAGATGGATCTCGTTCTTCGTCAACCGGTCCAAGACTTCGTCGAGGCGGTCGGGCTGAATAATCGCGATGACGTATTCCATATCTTTCGCTCCCTGGCACTACGGCGCGACTTCGTCAGTTGCGGACGGCCCGGAATCGCATCTTGCCCTGTGGCACTAGTCGACAAGCGTGTAGCCCGCTTCGCGGTGCTGCGTCAGGTCCAGGCCGACGCGCTCGTCGTGCTCGGTCACGCGCAGGCGGGTGACGGCGTTCACGACGGTCATCAGGAACAGGGTCCCGAAGAACGCGAAGAGGACCGTGGCCGTCACGGCGGCCAGTTGCACCAGCATGAGTCTGGGGTTTCCGTAAATGAGGCCGTTATCGCCCGCGGCGTTGATGGCCTTCGAGGCGAAGATGCCGGTGGCCAGCGTTCCCACGATGCCCCCGATGCCGTGGACGCCAAAGGCATCGAGCGAATCGTCGTATCCCAGCCGCGTCTTGATGATGGTGGCGGCAAGGAAGCAGAAGACGCTGGCCGCAACGCCGATCACGATGGCCGGCAGGACGCCGATGTAGCCCGACGCGGGCGTCACGGCCGCCAGGCCTGCCACGGCCCCCGTGATGACGCCGAACATGGTCGGCTTGCCGTTGTAGCGCCAGTCGAGGGCGGCCCAGGCCAGGCCTGCCGCCGCCCCCGCCGTGTTCGTCGCCACAAACGCGCTGGCCGCCAGGCCAGACGCGCCCAGGGCGCTGCCCGCGTTGAACCCGAACCAGCCGAACCACAGCAGGCCCGCCCCGAGCACCGCAAACGGCAGGTTGTGCGGCGGGGAGATCGCGTGCGGGTACCCCTGCCGCTTGCCCAGGAACAGCGCGGCCGCCAGGGCCGACAGCCCCGCGTTGATGTGCACCACCGTGCCCCCCGCAAAGTCCAGGACGCCCAGGGTTTTCAGGAAACCGCCGCTCGCCCAGACCGAGTGGCAGATCGGATCATAAATCAACGTGGCCCACATTAGCGAGAACAGACAGAATGCCCCGAAGCGCATCCGCTCGGCGAACGCGCCGAGGATCAGGGCCGGCGTGATGACCGCGAACATCGCCTGGAAGATCATGAACGCGTTCTGCGGGATCGTGGGGGCGTAGTCCACGTTCGGCGCCGCCCCGACGCCCGACAGGGCCGCCCACTTCAGGTTGCCGATCACCCCCGCCACGTCCGGCCCGAACGCCAGGCTGTATCCGAACAGGACCCACTGGAGGCTGATGATGCACAGAATGATGATGCACTGCATGAGGACAGAGAGGACGTTCTTGCGGCGCACGAGGCCGCCGTAGAAAAAGGCCAGGCCGGGGGTCATCAGCATCACCAGGCCCGCCGCCTGGAGAACCCAGGCCGTGTCGCCCGTGTCGACCCTCGGCGAGGCGGCGGCCGCATCTTCGGCCACCGCAGCGGCCGCGTCCTGGGCCAGCGCCAGGCTGGACGCAATGGCTGCGAAGAGCGCTCCAAGAGCAAGATGAAAGGCCTTCTTGATGGCTGCTTCCCTCCCGGCCCTCATTGGGGCAAAGCCGCAGGGCCCTGGCGCCGGGCATTGCGGACTTACCTTGGCAGGGGAATAAGCAACGGCGATGCCAAACGCTGGCCGGGATTGCAAGTGGTTGAACTTAAGAGCGTTACGTTTTTTGCCTGCAAACGCCTGATTGCGGCAATCCTACGTGGCGGTAGCCTTATTGGCTTGAAGGCACCGTTCGGTTGACTGGCGGCGTCATCGACACGTTTGGCCCCGGCAGCGCCGCGGCTGGGTAGAGGTGGACCGCTGCGGCTAGCGCGTGGTGCGGAATCTCTTCGGGTTGATGCCGTGCTTGCTGACGCGCAGGCCCATGAGGCGCTCGGAGATGCCGAGGGCGCGGGCGGCCTTGGCCATGTTGCCGCGCGAGGACTTCAGGGCGTCGAGGACCATCTCGCGCTCCAGCCGGTCGAGCGCGGCCTGGAGGTTGGCCGTGGGCAGGGTGCCGGTGGCCTCGGCGGTCTGGAGCGTGGGCGGCAGATGGTGGCCGTGGATGACGTCGTTGCTGGAGATGAGGACCGACCGCTCGATGCAGTTCTCGAGTTCCCGCACGTTGCCCGGCCAGTGGTAACTCATCAACATATCGATGGCCGGCGTCGAGATGCGTTTGACGTTCTTGTGATGGGCGCGGCTGTATTTCTCGACGAAGTAGTCGGCCAGCAGCGGGATGTCGGTCTTGCGTTCCCGCAGGGGCGGAATGTGGATCGGGAACACGTTGAGGCGGTAGTAGAGGTCCTGGCGGAACTTGCCCTGCTCGACCATCTGCTCGAGGTTTCGGTTGGTGGCGGCAATGACGCGGGCGTCGGTCTTGATGGTCTCGTTGCCGCCGACCCGCTCGAACTCCTTCTCCTGGAGGACCCTCAGGAGTCGGATTTGGGTGGCGGGCGAAAGGTCGCCGATCTCGTCGAGGAAGATCGTCCCGCGGTGCGCGATTTCGAAGCGCCCCTTGCGCTGGGCGATCGCGCCGGTGAACGCCCCTTTCTCGTGGCCGAACAGTTCGCTCTCGATCAGGGTCTCGGCGAGCGCCGCACAGTTGACCTTGATGAAGGGCCTGGAGGCGCGGGCGCTCGCGTAGTGGATGGCGTGGGCGACGAGTTCCTTGCCGGAGCCGCTCTCGCCCCGCAGGAGGACCGTGGTGTCGGACTTCGCGACCTGGGCGATCAGGTCGTAGACGACCTGCATCGTCTTGGCGTTGCCGATGATGTTGGCGGGGCGGAAGCGGTCCTTGAGTTCCTCCTGGAGCCGCAGGTTCTCCTGGATGAGGCGATGTCGCTCGGCCTGGGCCGACTGCCGCAGGCGCACCGCCTGGGCGATCATTGAGGCGATGATCGAGAGGAGCCGCACGTCCTCGCTAAGCGCCACGCGGTCGGCAAAGAGGCGGTCGGCGCTCAGGGCCCCGATGGTTTCGTTGCCGAGTTTGATGGGGACGCAGATGAACGAGACGTCGGCCTTGTTGACGCCCTTGCGGGCCCCCGTGCGGTCCAGGAAGAGCGGTTCCTCGGAGATCCTGGGGACGATGGCGGGCCGGCCGGTGGCGATGACCTTGCCGGTGACGCCCTCGCCGAGTTTGTAGCGGCCCCGCTCCTGCTGCCTGGGCGATAGGCCGTAGGCGGCCTCGATAAAGATTTCCCTCGTTTCGGGGTTCAGCAGGGCGATCGTGCCGCGGACCATCCCCATGTGCCGCGCCATCGCCTGGAGGACCGGGCCGACGGCGTCGCGCACGTCCAGGACGCGGTCGAGCGTCTGGCTGACCTCGAACAGAAAGGTGAGTTCCTTGATTTCGCGATGGACCGGGACACGGTCCTCAGCCACTGTTCCTGCGGAATCCGTCACGCCTGGCGTGCCCCCGCCCTGTGCATGGAGACTCTGGGCGCTCATCATATCTGCGCCCGGCCGGATGCCAAGCGTTTTCGGGCCGGCGCCGGCTTCCGAAGACACGGCTTGTGCGAGAGTAAGCCGTTGCGCCCGGCGTCTGAACGTTGGCGCGGCGCTACAGGGCATTGTCGCCCAGGACGTGAATCATGGCGGTCGTGTCGGTGTTGGTGTCGTTGGGCCAGGACCACTTGTAGGCGCCGTCGGCGTAGTCGACGCTGGCGATGCCGCCGCCACCGTGGGCCGTACCAAGGGCCCATAGGCCAGTGGTGATGAAGTCGGTCCGGCCCAGCGTCACCTTGCCGATGCCGCCGGCCGCGAAGACCGCCTGCGAGACCAGCGGATCCTGACCTGATGGGGTGCCGGTGATCCTGATGGCGCCGATCCGCGCGGCGGGGTCGGTCTGGCCTTCGGCGAGGAAACTCCCGACATCGCTCGGCGTCTGGCTGACACCGACCAGGAAACTCGCGCCCCGGACGGAACCGAGGGTGAGCGACTTGACGCTGCCGGTGAACAGCAGCGTGGCGGTACCGCCCTGGGCGTCGCCCACCCGTCCCGCTACGATCACGCCGCCGGCGTCGCCGCCGATCCACCAGTCCTGGCTGTGGATGTCGCCTGCCACCTTCACGGTGCCCAGCGCAGGGGCGCTCGTACCCGTGCCCAACAGGTACAGCGAGGCGAAACAGTCCTTGCCGATGGCCAGCGTACCGATGGAACTGGCGTAGAAAGACTGGCCGGCGGCGCCGAAGTCGGCGCCGACGGTCAGCGAGCCGATGCTGCCCGTGACGGTCCAGCCGGCGTTGGTCAGGGATCCCTTGATGGCCGCGCCGTCGAGGGCGTTCTTGGCGAGCCAGTGGCCGGTCAACTGGAGGTCGCCGCCGCAGTCCCCATCGACCGTGAGGGTGCCGATGGAGGAAGCCATGATCGGCGCCGAGACGTTGCCGCCGACCGTGAGTTTGCCGATGCCGCGGTAGGTCCCGCTGAAAGTATCGCCGAGTATCCACTGGTCGCTCGCCAAGTCTCCGCCGATGATGGCGCTGGCGAGGGCGGTGGCGCCGGCACCGACGCCGCTGAGTTCCAGATGGCCGGTGTACGCACCGCCGACCGCCAGTGTCTTGGCGAAGGCGGCTCCCAGGTTGGCGGCAAAATCGCCCGCGACGGCGAGTCTGTCAACGCCGCCCGTGATCGTCCACGCGCCGGCGCTGGCGCTGCCGAGAGTGGCGGTTCCCAGGGCGATCAGGCCGGCCGAGATCGTGCCGTGGCCGCTCAGTGTCAGGTTCGCCGCCATGTCATGCGTGACGGCGAGTGTCTTGATGGATTCGGTCATAATCGCGGCGTTGATGCTATCGGCCATCAGGGTGCCGATGGGACCGAACACGGTTACGGTCGCCTTGCTCGTGATGCCGCCTTGGCCCAGGATCCTGGCCGTGCCGAGGGTCAGGGCCTGGGCGCCGGTGCCCTGGAGATGCAGGCTACCCCCGTACGTGCCGCCGACCGTCAGCGCACCGAGCCAACCGGCGGTGAGGGAGGCCGTGTCCAGGACGTCGCCGGATACCTGGAGTGTTCCGACGCCGCCACCGGCACCCACCAACTGAGAGATGTTCCACGATCCACTCAGGTTGCCGCTGATTTTGGCGCTGCCCAGGACCGGTTGTGCCGACCCGCTGCCAGCCAGGTTCAGGGCGAGGTCGCAGTTGCCTTTGACCGTAAGGGACTGGATGCCGGCGGCCCCGCAGTAGGCCGCCGTCCCGCCGAAACCGCTGGCGATGGCGCCCGCCGTAATGGCGCCGAAACAGGCAGGATTCGGGGCCAGCGACACCCAGCCGTTGGCGCTGCCGTGGACCGTTCCGCCGATGGTTGCCGTCTTCAGTGCGAACCGGCCCGGGGCGGGGCCTGCCTGGCTCAGCGCCAGGTCCGCGTCGAAATCGCCCGTCACGGCGAGGGTATTGATCCAGGTTCCGCTGAGCACCTCGCCGCCGTCCTGTCCGGCGTCGACCCAGGAGTGGATGGCCAGTTTCTTGATGGGGGAGGCCGCCTCCAGGGTCGTATCGTCCATAAAGTCACGGCCTTCGATGGAGAGGCCGGCCGAGGCGGTGCGGCCGTCGATCCGGATGGCGCTTGCGGCCGCGAGGTCGCGGATCTTCAGGGCGCCTATGTAGCCGTTGGCCGAGGCGCACCAGATGCCGCCGCCGGTCGGATCGCCAAAGTCGATGGCGGGGGCCGAAACGGTCTTCAGCGGCGCCATGGTGTAGAAGTGGGAGATTCCGGCACCGTGCACCGACGTGGCCGTCTCCGTCGTGGTGAAGGCGAGGCCGCTGGCGGCGGTGGTCCGTGCCATCCAGATTTCGTCGGCCTCGACGTTCGTGCCGGTGACCGTGACGATGCCCTTGGCCACGGCCGCGCCCAGGCCCGTGCCGCGGAAGAAGAGCGTGGCGCTGCCCGGCCCGGTCATGGCGACCGTGACGGTGGTGCCATCGGAATCGGTGTACTTGAGTTTCGAGGCGGGGCCGCTCTCGCCGAGGATGACGCGAAAAGCCCCGGGCTGGTTCGTCAGCAGGACCGCGGCGTCGTCCTTGTAGCAACTCGCCAGGACGTCGGCATAGGAGTCTCCGTTGATGTCCTTTGCGCAGAGGGACTGGGGCATCTCGCCTACGAAGTACGGGTTGCCCGCCCCGGCCTGGAACCTCTGCTGCGGTGCCTCCCAGTCGAGGAGGGTGAGGCTGTCGCCGCCGGAGTTGGCGACGATGAGTTCGTCGCCGGTGTCGGCGTCGAGGTCGGCCGCGGCGATGCCGACAGGGGCGGCGCCGGCCCCGTGGACCTGGTATCCGCCGAACGCGCCCGCTGACCAGTACAGGACGCCGACTGTGCCGTCGGCGGTGTTCGTCACGGCCACGCCGTCGGGCGTCCCGTTGCCGTCGATGTCGAACGCCGCCACCTGCGAGGGCGAGTGCCCGACGGTGTAATCGACCGGGAAGTCGAAGCCGGCGGCACCTTTCGACTTCAGGAACGTCAGGGTGTTGGTGCCTTCGCCGGTCACCACGAGGTCGTCATAGCCGTCCTGATCGAAGTCGGCGGCGGCGATGCCCTTTGGTTTCGATCCCACCATCATCAGGTCGGGGTTCACCAAGCGACCGGTGCCGTCGTTGTAGAAAACCCAGACGGTGTTGCTGGCATTGTTCGTGACGGCGACGTCGGGGCCGTTGACCCCGTCGAAATCGCCGATGGCAAGCCCCACCGGCGTGCTGCCGGCGCCCGCGCCGTAGTTGCGGTCGAAAACCAGGTCCTCCTGGCTTGGCCCCTGGCCATCGGGGTCATACAGGTACACCGAAATTTCGTTGCTGACCGAGTTGACGGCCACGAGGTCCTGGTTGCCGTCGCCGTTGAGGTCGGCGAACCTGACCGCCGTCGGCCCGAAGCCGTGGTCGGCGTAGCGGCGCAGGACGTAGTCGTGGGCGGCAGCGTCCCACCAGTTGACGGCGATGTAGTTGCCGGCGTAATCGGCTATCGTGAAGTCGAGTTGGTCGCCGGGCCCGTTGCCGCCGCTGATGTCGGCCGCATCGATGCCCATCGGCCCGGTGCCGGCGGCAATCGGGTCCCCGATCACGAACTGGCTCGGACCCGCGCCGTTGAGGAGGAGCCGCTGTTCGAGAGGCTCCATCGCGGCGGCCGGGCCGGGCTGCGGCCGCCAGGGCCTGCCGCTCTGACGGCCTTGTCTGCGGACCGCTCTCATGCAGATGCTCCCTTCTGTTCGGGGCAGGGCGCCTGCCCCGGTTGCTCGGCGTGGAAAACCCATCGGGTGCGCGGCGCGGGTGGTTGCGATAATGCTACGGCCAGTCGGCGGAGTATGCAAGAACAACGCCACGCGGTGCCGGTAAGTTGTGGAATTTGCGCGGCGGGGCACGCTACAGGGCGTTGTCTCCAAAAAGGTGGAGCAGGGCGGCGGTCTGGGCATTGGCCGTCGTCGGCCAGGACCACTTGGTTGTCCCATCGGCGTAGTCGACGCCCGTGATCCCTCCTCCGCCATAGGCCTTGCTGAGAGCGTACAGGCCGGAGTTAGTGAAGTCCGTCCGGCCCAAGCGGACCTTGCCGATGCCGGCCGCAGCGAACCGCGCCCCGGAGACCAGCGGCTGGGCGCCCACAGGCGTACCCGTGATGGTGATGGCCCCGATTCGGGTGCCGGAATTCTGCATCCCCAAGAAGCCGGACGCATCCTGGGGGACCCCGTACGGGCCGGCCACGATGTCGACGTCCCAGATGGACCCGGCGGAGAGCGACTTGATGCTGCCGGAGGTCCACCAACCGGTCATGGTGCCTTGCGTACCCAGCATGCCCGTGACGGTCACGTGGCCGATGTCTCCCTGGACGCTCCAGCCCTCACTGCGGACGCCGCCGGAGATCTTGGTGGTACCGAGGGTGGGGCCGGTCGCCTCCCACCCGCTGAGCAGGAGCCGCACGTAGACGTCGCCCCCGACCGTCAAAGCCCCGATCCAGCCCGCGTCGAGTTCCTCCCCGGTGCCGTTGCCCAGACTGCCGGCCACGGCCAAGGACGAGATGCCGCCCGTGATGTCCCACAGGGAACTGGTCACCGAGCCCTTGATGACGGTGGGGCCCAGGGCGCTCTTGCCCATCCAGCAGCCCGTGAGCGTCAGGTCGCCGGTGTAGTCGTGGTCAACAGCCAGCGAGTTGATGAACGCGGCCGTGAGCGGGGCATCGAAGTTCCCCGTGACCTTCAGTTTGCCGATGCCGCCGCGTCCCTCGCCGCCGCTGCCGCCGATCAGCCAGTGGCTGCTGGTGACGTTGCCGCCGACCGTGATGCTGCTGAGGGCGGCGGCCGGCGACCCGACCGCATCCAGGTCCAGCGCGCCCGAGTAGGCCCCCGTCACGGCCATGGTGCGCGCGAAATTGGCGGTCACGCTTGGCGCGAAATCGCCGGCCACCGTGAGTTTGTTGAGGCCCCCGTGGATCGTCCAGGCGCCGCCGCTGGCCTGGCCGAGGGCGGCGGTCCCCAGGACGATAGGGCTCGCAGGCGACGAACCCAGCCCGCGACCGTTCAGCGTCAGGTTGGCGGCCATGTCGTGAACGACGGTCAGTGCCTTGATGGACTCGGCCGCCAGGGGAATCGCGGCGATGCTGTTGGCGCTGAGGGTCCCGATGGGGCCTGTCACGTTCAAGGCGGCCGAGGCCCCGATCGCGCCCGTGATCTTGGCCGTGCCCAGGGCGACGGTGTTCCCCCCGCGGCCGCTCAGCGTCAGGGTTCCCTGGAATTGGCCGCCGACCGTCAGGGAGCCCAGGTAGCCCGCGGCAATGGTGCACGTGGGCAGCACGGCGCCGGTCACCTGGATGGTCCCGGCGCCCCCTGTAGGATTGGTCCCGACGTTCTCACCGATGGCCCAGTTCCCGTCGAGGTTCCCCGTGATCTTGACGGTGCCCAGGGTCGGCCGCGCCAGGTTCACGCCGTAGAGGTTCAGGTCGAGGGCGCAGTCGGCTCTGACGGTGAGCGATTGAAGCCCGTCGCCCTGGATGCCGGGGAGTATGGTGCCGCCCAGGCCCTTGGCGAACGCGGCCGCCGAAACCGCGCCGAACCCGCCGCCGCCCCGGGCCTTCCACGGGCTGTCGGTTCCGTGCACGACGCCTCCGATGTCGGCCTTCTTCAGCGCCAGGCGCGTCCTTGGGTCCCGGCCGGAAAGGAGGAGCGCGGCGTCGAAATCCCCCTTCGACACGATCGTGTCGATCCAGTTCGCCTCGACGGATTCGCCTCCGTTGCCGCCCGTGTCGGCCCAGGAGGTTACGGACAATTTCTTGATATAGGCAAATGTTTCTATGGAGACGTTTTCGCCGACAATCCTGGCGCTGAGGGTCAGCCCGCCCGTCGCGATTGCGCCGTGCATGAAGACCTGGCTGCCGGCCAGGATGTCCCGCACCTGGAGGTTGCCAATGTAGCCGTTGGGCGAGGAAAACCACGTCCCCGGGCCTGGCCCCGTGCCGCCAAGGTCCATCGTCGGGGCGGTGACTGCGCCCAGCGGCGTGGACCCGGTCAGCCGTCCGACCGCGGCCCCAGGCGCAGAACTGCCCTGTTCGGTCGTCTTGAACGTCAGGGCCGACGACGCCGTCGTCCGGGCCACCGCCACGCGATCCAGGGCCACCTGGGTGCCGGTCACCGTCAGGAGGCCCTTGGCGAGCGCGGCCGTCAGGTTGGTGCCGCCGAAGTAGCACACGGCGCTGCCCGGGCCGGTCATCGCGAGGTCTACGATCGTGCCGTCGCCCTCGGTGTACCGGAGTTTGGCGGCCTGGGCGCCGGCGCCGATCGTGATGCTCCAGGAAGACCTCCGCTCGAGGGCGGCCACGGCGTCGTCCCTGTAACACGACACCAGCAGGTCGGCGGCGCCGGTGCCCCGGAGGTCGCCGGCGGCGATGGAGGTGGGTTTCTCGCCCACGAAGTAGACGTCGCCCGCGCCGGTGGAGAAGTTGTTGCCGCCGCCCGCCCCCGTCCAGTGGAGGATCGTGACCGTGTCGTCGCCGGAGTTGACCACGGCCAGGTCGTTGCCGGCCGCGGCGTCGAGGTCGGCCGCGACGACGCCGACCGGGGCGGACCCGACCGTGTAATTCTCGGCGCCGGTGAACCTTCCGTTCCCGGCGTTGAAGAAGAGGGCGGCCACGTTGTTGTCCCGGCTGCTTGTCACCGCGATGCCGTCGGGCTGGCCGTCGGCATTGTCGTCGAACGCCGCTATCGCGCCAGGTGCGTGCGCCACGTTCGTGTTGACTCTGTTGGCGAACCCGCCTGCTCCGTTCGACTGGAGGTAACTGATGCTGCCGCCGCCGGCCGCGTTGGCGGTGGCCAGGTCGACTCGGCCGTCATGGTTGAAGTCGGCGGCCGCGATCCCCATGGGGCCGTTACCGACGTTCTTGACGACGGGGGCGCCGAACGCCCCGGCGCCGTCGTTGAAGAACACCGACACGCTGTCGCTGCCGTACTCCGCCACGGCGATGTCGGGGCCCTGGCGATTGTCGAAGTCGCCGACGGCCACGGCCATCGGCTGACTGCCGGCCCCGGTGCTGTAGGTATGGCCGAAGACCAGGTCTCCCTGAAAGGCGCTGTAGAAGTAGACCGTGATGCTGTCGCTGAGCGAGTTCACCACCACCAGGTCCTGCTTTCCGTCGCCGTCGAAGTCGGCGAACTTCGCGGCCACCGGCCCGCTGCCGTGGCCGAAGTACTGGTGGAGGGTGTACCCCGTCATGGCCGAGTTCCACCAGCCCACAGCGACGCCGCTGGCCGCGTAATCGGCAACCGCGAAGTCGAGCCGGTCGCCCGGCCCGTTGTCGGCGAGGATGTCGGCGGCATCGACGCCCGTCGGCCCGCCCCCGGCCGCCACGACGTCGCCCAGGGTGAAGGCATTCAGGCCGTTGCCGTCGAGGAGCAGCCGGGGTTCAAGGGGTTCCAGGGCCGAGACGCGGGACGGGCGGTTCGCACGGCGCAGAAAGCCGTCGCGGGAGGTCATGGGTTTCTCCTGAGTGGGGTTATCATATGTAGATCTAGAACTGTCTGCTGGTCACGCAGGGCCGGGTTCCCGGCTGCCGGCACGGTCTCGCCGGCGGACTCTCTGCGAAGGATAAGGCAGGCCGCCCGGAGCAGCGCCAACGTCGGACCTTTTCAGGCGCCCTTCGGATTCTTGGCGGCAGCCGCGGCGTCACCCGCAGCGTCGGGCGCCG
>Ga0315282_10001934_pt1 | contig 38794 bp, 26 predicted proteins | sample YL17G07_20_MG_FD_203693 | JGI IMG/M metagenome (GOLD analysis project Ga0315282, IMG submission 203693) | Sediment microbial communities from Yellowstone Lake, YNP, Wyoming, USA - YL17G07_20 | ecosystem: Environmental > Aquatic > Freshwater > Lake > Sediment | place: USA: Wyoming | collected... | reverse complement strand
ATTGGCAGACTCAGGAACGAACAGGAGGCACGCATTGGGGGTGGCCGAGGGTGGACGGCTGCCAGCCTGTGCATGCAGCACAACGTACTTGGGCTCTTGCCTCCCCTCCCTCGACCGGAGGGGATTAGGGGGAGGGTGTGGAGTGAGATGAAGACGAAGAGCTTCTACCTCACGATCTTGAAGCCGAAGTAACCGCTCTGCGTCGCACCCCACGTCCGCAGCCAGATCGGCAGGATCATCTCCATCCCCCTTGCGCCGGAGATGTCACCAAGGTCGATAATGTCGGACCAGCCGAACTGCTTCAGGATCCCCTTCAGCTCCTCCTTCGCCGGGGCACTATAGCGTTTCCGACCATGCCGGTACCGAGAATTCCAATCCTTTTTGCCATTGAGGTTTCTATCCTGTTCTGGATGAACAACGGCCTCGTCCGATTGGTTTCGAATGAACCCGAGGGACGTCGCGCTTTTCAGCAAAAGGAGGTGTGCACAAGAAGGTGGGGAACAGATCGGCAGCCTCGGCAGATCTCGGTGGGGTTTTAGGTCGAGGCCCAGACCGCTGAGCTATGCTGTCAGAATATTCCCCCTGACAGCCGACGATGGCCCATACGTGTTGACGGCACCGCGCGGCTTGAGCGGAACCTCCTCACTCATGTTCGCCTGACGAATACAACTCCTCCCCGTCCCTGCGCCGCTGCTTTCGCAGCTTCCCCTTCCGCACGAGCTCTTCGAGCGTCAGCCGGAGGAGCTTGTAGTCAGTGACCTTCCGGTCACCCGACCAGTACCGGCCGATCTCCTCCACGTTTCCTTTGGCCGTCGGATACTTCTTTATGTAGTTGAGGATAGCCTCGGCGAGTTTCCTGTCACGCATCGTTCATCGTCCATTCGTTGATTGCAAAGATGGAAGATCTGAAGACTGATAACAAACATAGCGAAAAACCGCCCCACGGGCAACATAAAATTTTGCGTCCACGCGCTTGACATTGAGCGGGTGCGTGAGTACAATTCGGTCGGGGATGGTCAAGAGCGTTCTTTGAAACCCAACAACTTTTGAGGAGGACTGTATGAAGCAAGCTCATGTACCTCTGAAAATGAACGCGGAACAACCGAAGTCAATTCTCAGAAAAATCAGCTTGCTGGAGGAACGGAAGAAGAAAAGTAAACAGGGGTTCAAGTCGCTGAGAATGGTCCTGAGCGTCAAAGCGGGACACGTTCGAGGCGGACATTCGTTTCACTGACCATTTTCATCACTCAACGTCAACAAAGAAAAGCCTCTCTGATGAAGAGAGGCTTTTTTGTCTCCTTCCCACCTGCCTTTTTCCCGCGCCTCGCACGCACCACTCGGAACGGCAACCAGTGTGTTGATACCTTTCAGCCTCTGGGTCGTTCTCCGAATCGCGATTCGAATCAGTTGCGCGTTCCGGATGAGGGAAAGCACCCGGGAGTGCAGCATGACAGAGTCTATCCCCGAACGACGTTGACCGGTTTGCCCTGAAGAAATGCCTGTATGTTCTCCGCTGCGATCTGAAGCAGCCTCTTGCGCGCTTCCATGCTTGCCCACGCGATATGCGGCGTGACGATGCAGCGCGGGGCTGAGAGCAAAGGGTTGTCCGCGCTCGGCGGCTCGGTGCTCAGGACATCCAGTCCCGCCCCGGCGATCGTTCCTTTGTGCAGTGCCTCAGCCAGGGCCGGCTCATCGATGAGGGGGCCGCGCGCGGTGTTGATCAGAAGCGCGGTCGGCTTCATCTTGGCGAGCCGACGGGCGTTCATCAGTTTCCTTGTTTCTTCAGTCAACGGACAATGAAGAGTAACCACGTCGGAGGTCGCCAGGAGCTCCTCCAGGGGAAATCGAAAGATGCGGAACCCCGGCAGCTGCGGCGGTTTCTGCTCCGCCTCCCCGACCGCGATCACCCTCATCCCGAGCGCGTGGCCGATCAGCGCGACGCGCTTTCCGATCGCACCCAGACCGATGATGCCGAGCGTCTTGCCGGCGAGCTCCCGGATCGGTCCGACCGTGAAACTCCAATCCGGGCTCCTGGCCCATCCCCCTTCCCTTACTGCGAGTCCGTGTTCAGCGGTATGACAGGTCAGCTCCAGAATAAGGGCAAAAACGAATTGGGAGACCGAATTACTGCTGTAGCCGGGAATATTGGTGACGATGAGACCGCGCTCATCGGCAGCTTTGATATCAACGATGTTGTAGCCCGTCGCCAGCACACCGATGTAGCGCAACGCCGGGAGATGCGCAATGGCGTGCTGGGAGACGATCGTCTTGTTCGTCAAGACGATCTCAGCGCCCTGCAAACGCGCGATGACTTCGCCAATCGGCGTCCGCTCGTGGACCGTGAGCTTGCCCAGCGCTTCGAGCGGCTTCCAATCGAGATCTCCCGGATTGACGGTGTATCCGTCGAGAACGACAATTTTCATCTGCGGTTCAGGAGCTATTGGTCTGGATCCGGTTCAAATCTGTTCTTTGGTGTTTTGCGGGGCACCGAGGTTTGGGCGAGTCTCATGCGCACATTTGATTGACGGCTGATCTTCGCTCCCACGACGCGAAGGGGCTCCGGGGAGGGTGAGGCCAAACAAGCCTCTCGACTTTCTTCGAGAGCTCCAGGCGTAATCCACACCCTCTCCCCACCTCCCCTATCGAGGGGGAGGGGATGATTGTCCAATGAAATGAGGTGGACACCACCTCCGTGCGTCCTCCCCTCCTCTCCCTCGACGGGAGGGGACTAAGGGGAGGGTGTGGATCCTATCTTGACGCAGCAGCCTCGAATATCCTGCGACACTCCATCAAGTTCCTTGAAAACCTTCGTGTTCCGGTTCATTCCACCTCACCCCCACCCAACCCTCCCCCGTCAAGGGGGAGGAGATGATGAGCTACAGAGGGTTGAACTGGTTTCACTTGTGGATTCCGGGTTCGGTCATCCCGCGAACATCGAAGATCTTCTCCAGCTCCTCGGCAGAAAGCAATCCCTTCTCGATCACCAGCTGACGGATCGTCTTTCCGGACTTGATGCTCTCTTTGGCAATTTCGGCCGCCGCCAGGTAGCCGATGTGCGGATTGAGGACGGTGACGATGCTCATGCTGTTCTCAGCATACGCGGCACACCGCTCGGCGTTCGCCTTCAACCCGTCGATGCAAAGCCTGACGTACACGTCGATCGCGTTTGCCAGGATCTCAATTTCGTGCAGCAGGTTGAATGCCGCGACCGGAAGCATCACGTTCAGCTCCAGCTGGCCCGCTTGAGCCGCCAGCAGGACGGTCGTATCGCAGCCGATGACCTGGAAACAGACCATATTGACCATCTCCGCCATGGATGGGTTGACCTTGCCGGGCATGATCGAAGAACCGGGCTGCACGGCCGGCAGGGTGATCTCGAACAGCCCCGTGTTCGGTCCCGAGCCCAACAAACGGATGTCGTTGGAAATCCGCGAGAGGTCCTGGGCGAAATTGCGGACGGCGCCCGAGAGCTCGACCATCGGACGCATGCTCTGCATCGCTTCGAAGTAGTCCTCCGCAGGCCGCAACTCGATGCCAAGTTGCTCGGTAAGCTGCCGGACGATCATCGGTCGAAATCTCGGATCTGCGTTAAGGCCGGTTCCCGTTGCCGTCCCGCCGATGCCAAGCTCCTTGCAGGTCCCCGCCGCGCGTTCGATCGCTTCCCGGTGTTTTCGAACGTTGACGCCATAGGCAGTGAACTCCTGCCCGAGCCTCACGGGGACTGCGTCCATCAAATGGGTTCGGCCCGACTTGACGATCCCGTCGAACTCCTTTCCTTTCCGCACAAACGCCCCCTCCAAGGCCCTCATCGCGGGGATCAGCTTGCGCGCCTCCATCACCGCGGCAATACGCACTGCCGTCGGGCAGACGTCGTTGCTCGATTGCGACATATTCAGGTCATCGTTGGGGCTCACGATGCTGTAGTCCCCCTTCCGGCCGCCGAGGATCTCGATCGCCCGGTTCGCGAGCACCTCGTTCGCGTTCATATTATGCGACGTTCCCGCCCCAGCCTGATAGACGTCGACGAGAAACCAGTCTCGCATCTTGCCCGCCAGCACCTCGTCGGCTGCTTGAATGATCGCATCGGCCTTCCGGCGATCAAGGAGCCCAAGGTCCCTGTTCACAACTGCCGCCGCGCGCTTGATGTGGACCGTCGCCTCCACGTAGGAGGGCTTCGGCCTGAGTCCGCTGATCGGAAAATTCTCCAACGCGCGGATCGTTTGAACGCCATAGTATGCATCGGAAGGAATATTCCGCGTGCCCAACGAGTCTTTTTCCTCACGAGTATTCATGCTCATTCTCTTTCATCACGTTCGCTGAAACTGGACGGGAGCGAGACACGGATCCGACCATTGCACCAGGAGGCAACGGCGATTCGAATGCTCGTAAGGATAACGTCGGGCATGAGGGAGCGGTTCCAACGAAGGCCGGCACTCTCCAGGATCACGGGATCAGCAGGATGGGCACATGGAGCACGGTCCACACGGCGTACCTCCAGAACACCTCGCGTCTAGCGTTTGGGACGAGAACGGCGAAGTAGATGGACTTTGCGACCGTATTGCTCATCATCGCCACGATGACCGCCGGCACGACAACCGTCGTGGCCCCGAACGCGGCCCGTACGAGTGAAAGGATGAAAGGATCGATATCGGTGACGCCCACCACCGCTGAGAGTGCGAGCACGCCGGGATTCCCCAGCCGCTGCTGCATCAGCGACGTCACGATTACCAGCAGGACGAAGAGCAAACCGAAAACCATCGCCGGCCTGATCTCGAACGGGTTGTGGAGGTCCGGCAGAGTCCCTTCTTTCGCGGGCTCGCCAGTCGGCCCGATGCGGGCGGAGAGGAGTACACCAACGACGGCGAGCACAGAAAGCTTCCACCAGAGTGCCGGAAGATAGGCTGGATTGACTATCAGAATGAGAACCAGGACTCGGATGTACATCATGCTGCTGGCCAGCATCGAGGCCTGGAGGGCGGTCTTTGAACGATCCGGATTCTTGTGGGCAATCCTCCCGACAGCTAGCGTGGTCGCCGTGCTCGAAACGATCCCTCCCAGCAGACCCGACATCCACAATCCGACTTTCGGACCGAAGATCTTCGAGAGGATATAGCCGACGAATCCGATCGTCGAGACCAGGATGACGATCTCCCAGATGTGTGTCGGATTAAGGTTGAACTGCGTGTACTCCTTGTTCGGTATGACCGGAAGGATGATGACCGTGACGAGGATGAACTTCACGACGGCCAGAAACTCCGCCTTGCTGAACCGCTCGACGTACGTCTCCAGCTCGGCCTTCTCCGAAAGCAGAATCGTGTCGACGACCCCGAGGGCCATCGCGATCCAGACATCCGCCAGGAGCGCGAGGGCGCCGATGATAAACGTCAGGAGAACCGAGGCCTCGCTCGTGAAGCCGTACCACCCAGCCTTGATCTTCGTGATATAGGCGATGCCTGCCAGCACAATGACGGATGCAAGGCCGATCGGCAGCATGAAGCCGACGCCGGAGTGTGAGAGCCAGGCGCAGCCGAAACCGTACATGCTGATGATCGGATAGGTTCGGACACCGCCGAAGACAACCCCGCGGTGCTCGACTTTCGTGCTCTCCCGCTCCAGGCCGACCAGAAATCCCAGGGCAAGTGCGACGACGAATCGCAGCTCGACCGTCCATTCGATGACATTCATCGGCAGTTTGCTTGATTGTTCATGATAACTATCCTTAGCTTCTGCTCGAGAGACCTTGTCCGCAAAGTAACCCGGCGCTTCTTACATCCCCCTCCCTCGTACCTCCCCTCCCTCGACGGGAGGGGACTAAGGGGAGGGTGTGGACTCGAGACAGCAGCCTCGTATCTCCTCCAGCACTCCATCGAACCAACCTATCGGTTGACTGTCAGGACGAAAGTCCTGACAGCACGCTTGCGGCGTGAGTCCCCCTTCCTACAGCGTCACCGGCTGCGCGAACTTGGCAAGCTCAGCCGCCTCGGCTTTCGGCAAATAGGCAATCCGATTTTGCATAGGCTTTTTCAATGGGAACTAATTATGTGACTGTTTCAGGGGGCGACAGCAACCTCAACTTCAGCCACCCGGAACGCACGCCGCAGATCAGAAGGGGTGATCTCGACGAGGAAGCCCCGCTTCCCTCCGTTAATATAGATATTTGGAAGATCGAAAACCGTCTTCTCGACATATACCGGCAGCGGCTGACGCGTCCCGAAGGGACTGGTGCCGCCGAAGAGGTAGCCGGTGTGCCTGGTCGCCGTAGCCTCATCACACGTCTCGACGCGCTTCACACCGAGGAGTCGTGCGAGCTGCTTTGTCGAGACCTCCCGATCGCCGTGCATCAGGACGAGCAGCGGCGTCCGCTCATCCGTTTGCATGACGATCGTCTTCACGACCTGATGCTCCGGAACGCCGAGAGCGGCTGCCGAGTGACTCGTGCCCCCGTGCTCTTCGTACGCGTACAGATGCGGCTTGAACTCGATCCCCTTCCCGCGGAGAACCCGGATCGCCGGCGTAATCGGATAGTCTGGTTTGGGCATCTTGCATTCCTACTTGCGCTTTCGCAAAGCCCGGAGCCAGCCGAATCTGGCGAGATCGACTCTCCCGTGGGCGAATCGCACGCCCTCTTTCCGAAGCAGCCGCATCTGCCTTTGATAGCCACTGTTCCCCCTGGGCAACGATATCCTCCCCTGGCTGTTGATCACCCGGTGCCAAGGCACATCTGATTTCGCGGGCAGATTGTGCAAGGCGTAGCCGACGAGGCGCGCTTGTCCGGGGACTCCGGCCTGTTCGGCAACCTCACCGTACGTAGCCACCCTCCCACGCGGGATCTGCCGCACCGTTTCCCAGATCAAGTCATAATTGCTGAGGCCTTGCTTCGCTTCCATTGACCGCTCAGATCCCCTTCCTCTGTCGTCGGGCGTTGCCTGCTCTTACCCCCCCTCCCTCGACGGGAGGGGACTAAGGGGAGGGTGTGGACTCGAGACAGCAGCCTCATATCTCCTCCAGCACTCCATCGAACCAACCTATCGGTTGACTGCCAGGACGAAAGTCCTGACAGCACGCTTGCAGCGTGAGTGCCCCTTCCTACAGCGTCACCGGCTGCGCGAACTTGGCAAGCTCAGCCGCCGATGCCTTCTCGACATCGGCATGGAGGCTGTTCCCGTGCGAGTCCATCGTGACGATCGCCGGAAAGTCCTTCACCCGCACGTGCCACATCGCCTCCGGGACGCCGAACTCTATGAAATCTACTCCCTCGACCTCTTCAATGCACTTTGAATAGTACTGCGCCGCTCCACCAATGGCGCTGAGATAAACTGCACCGAAATCTTTGAGAGCGGCAAGCGTTTTCGGCCCCATCCCTCCTTTGCCGATCACCGCCCGCAGGCCGAACTTCTTGATCACGTCGGCCTGGTACGGCTCCTCCCGGATGCTCGTGGTCGGACCGGCTGCGTTCATGAACCACTTCCCGTCCTGCTTGAGGGAGACGGGACCGCAATGGTAGAGCGCTGCGCCCTGCAGGTTCACGGGCGAATCGTGCGTCATCAGATGATGATGGAGCGTATCGCGCCCCGTATGAAGCATCCCACTGAGCAGGACTACGTCACCGACTTTCAAGCTCCGGACCTGCGCCTCGGAGAGCGGCGTCGTCAGCCGGATCTCCCGGCCCGTCAGCGGGAGCGCCTCGGTTCTGGCCATCTTCATCGTCGGCGTCTCACCTTTGTACAGCCAGCGCTTGATCTTGCCCGTCGCCGGATCGATGATGACGCCCAGTCGCCGAAACGCCCAGCAGTCGTAGGCGACCGTCACGAAGAAGCACGCCGGCAGCCGATGGTACGATCCAACCTTGCAGCCGATCAGCGTCGCTTCTCCGCCGAAGCCCATGGTCCCGATGCCGAGCTTGTTGGCGTTCTCCATCACGTACGCCTCGAGCTTTGCGAGCTCGGGATTCGGATTGATATCGTCGAGTTCTCGGAAGAGCTGCTGTTTCGCGTAGTTGTACCCCGAAGCCCTGTCTCCACCGATCGCCACGCCGATCGCGCCCACGCTGCACCCCTGACCCTGCGCCTGCCACACGGCGTGCATGAGACACTTCCGGACGCCATCGATCGTCCGGTCTGCACGTCCAAGATGAGGCAGCTCACACGGGACGGAATACTGGATGTTCTTGTTCTCGCACCCTCCCCCTTTCAGGATCAGCTTCACCTCGATATCGGGCTTCTCCCACTGCTCGAAGTGGAGCACCGGAGCGCCCTCTCCCAGGTTGTTTCCCGAGTTCTTTCCCGTGAGCGAATCAACGGTATTGGGTCTCAACTTTCCCTGCTTGGTCGCCTCTACGAGCGCGTCGAGGATCTGTTTCTTCATCTCGATCTGATTCACGCCGATAGGCGTTTTGATCTCGAATGTCGGCATCCCGGTGTCCTGGCAGATTGGGCCGCAATTCGTAACGGCCATGTCGATGTTGACCGCGACCGTCTGGAGGGCAAAATCGGACTGCGAGCCCGATTTCTCCCTTGTCATCGCGGTCTTGATTGCTCTTCGCACGTCAGGCGGCAAATTCGTGGATGTTTCAACGATGAGGTCCAGCATGCTCTCTTTGAACTCTTTCATAAGTACGTCTCCTTTTTGATTCGTTTCACAACAGTACAACAATTCCACGGCACAAAGCGAGCCCGCTAGGCCGTCGCAGGACCGGTCTCCGGCCTCGGGATCTCGGTTACGACAGCCTGCCGGTGACCGGCGCCCAGGGATTCGTAGAGCGCCAGCTCCCCGGAGAAAAAGAACACACGCGCCCAGACCCGCGAAAGAATGAAGAGCTGCTGCAGGATGAACATCAGCAGAATGGTCGCGGCGCTCGCCATCCCGATCGAAAGATCAAGCCACAGATAGATAGCAAACATGACGATGGGAATGAGCAGCATCAGCAGTTGAAGTCCGACCGTCTTGAAGAAGTGCCGGAACACAAAGCCCGCCGAGCGCCATGCCGTCCTCAGCATCGAGCGCACATCGCTCGTGACGACGATGACCTTCGCGTAGTCCTCAACCATGATCACGAGCATCATCACGAACAGGAACAGGACGGCAATGGCGATCCACCAGAAGACTGTGGTGACTTCCGAGAGTGCTTCGGCCGTTAGGGCGTTGAACAGCACGCCCAGCAAAGCGATGAGGACGAACGCAACAAGCATCAGAAGAATGCCGAATACCAGGAAAAGCCGGAGAAATCGAAAGAAGTAGTTGCCGCAGCCCGCAAAGAACGACCTGAGCGAGAACTTCGCGTCCTTCTCCCGGAGGATGGTCAAGATGCCCCCAGCCAGGAAGGTATTCACCAGCATGTAGAGGAGGGCAAGCCAGACGATCTGCCCGAAGACGGCGGAGAGCTCTCCTCTGTTCTTCACCATGAAATCCTGCCACGCGGTGAAGTTGAGGTTCCCCAACAACTCGGAGATCGACATGGATGAATCCAGTCCGGTGGCGACGACCGAGCGGAACGCGAACGCAAGCCCCGCCGCCGCAAGGAGGTTGAGAAGGTACAGAAGGAGCGACATTCGAATCTCTCTGGTCGCTCGTTTGATCCCGCTGGCAAATGCCCGAAAGACGTTCATGCTAAGAGCCCTTTCTGGAAGCTATCTGAAAAATCGCACGTGTCATGCTGAATTTGGTTCAGCATCTATGTTTCGGCGTGGAATAGACCCCGAAACCCCGACAAAGGACATCGGGGCAGGCAAGTTCGGGGTGACACAGCGGCTTTTTTGAGATGGATCATCGTCAATTTCAACCTGTGATCGCAACAAGCTGCAGGATGTTCTGAAACCAGAAGAGGAACTTCAGCGTGTATTTCCAGATCGGAGCCGAGGCCGGCTCCGTGGTCTTGCTGTTGTTGTTCCAGTTGATATCGATCGCGAGGACATTATCCGGATCGACCTTGGCCCAGAGGACCTTCTCGGGGCGCCGGTACTTGAACTCCACCCACCGACTCTGGCCATCCCACGGCTCCCGCACCTCCTCGCCGTTCTCAAAATGAACGAGAACCGACGTCGGCATCTTAACCTCACCGAGCCGGCTTGCGACGACGCGGGAGTCGTAGAGTTCGGACGCGGAGGTGTCTTTCCCCCCTTCCAGCGTCACCTTCTTCCCCTCCCGATCGACTACACCCTGCTCCGGCTTGACCTCGTTGTTCTCGATCCGGGTCAATTCGTAGTCGCAGACGTCCGTCCCGTAGAGCACCTCGTCGAAGAACCAGTTCAGATCTTTCCCGAAGCGATTGCCCACGGCTTTGGGGACGATTTCGTTGAACACGGCGATCAAGTCGCGACCGCAGGGATGCTTGAATTTCCATCGCTCGAAATAGGTCTTCATGACCGAATCCATCAGTGGGCGACCGATCAGGCGCTCGAGGGTTGTCATGAAGACTGCGGTCTTGTCGTAGGTCAGGCTGCTATAACCGCCCTGCTTGAACTTCCAGGCCATGCTGAACGTGGGGTTGATCTTCGGGTTCCTCATCCCCGTGTAGCCGGCCCTCGTCGATTCGAAGTCACCCGCTTGCAGCCCCGGCAGGTCCGAAAACGATGTGTGCGTGCCGTACGTCTCGCTCATGACTCGGCCCTCGTAGTACTGATTAATCCCTTCGTCCATCCACGCTTCTTCGAATTCGTTGCTCCCCACCATCCCATACCAGTACTGGTGCCCGAATTCGTGCTCTGTCACAAGTTCGGCAAACTTCAGAAACGGACCTATCCCCCAAAACGAACCCGCTGTGATCAATGTGGGATACTCCATTCCTCCCGCGCCCATTGCTCCATAGGCCGGATCCACCACTGTGACATTGGGATACGGATACCGCCCGACATGCTTCTCGAAGTACTCAAGTGTTGCTTTGACTGCCCGGAAATATCGTTGAGCCTGATGGACTCTCTGCGGCTGCATCAGCACCCGGATCTTGACGTGCTTCCATTGCTCGCTCAGGTCGACGTATCTGGCCGAAGCGGTCCAGGCGAAATCGTGCACATCCTCCGCATGGTACGACACGGTCTTCGTCCCGTTCCCGTTATCTCCTACCCCCTGCTCAAGGCCCGTCGCTCCCACAATATAGTCTTGCGGAACAGTCATGTCGACATCATAGAGCCCGTAGTCGGCATAGAATTCCGTGCTGGAGTGAAACTGGTGGCAGTTCCACCCTCCCTTCGTCGCGTACCGCTGCCCGGCAGCCTCGTAGACCCCGATCTTCGGAAACCACTGTCCGACCATGAAGTAGTTCTGATAATATCCCGTGCGTGCGAAGACGCGAGGGAGCTTGGCCTTGAAATCGATCTGCAGCTGAATCGTCTGTCCGGGTCGCACCGGCTTCGACAGAGGGACCCGGATCACCGACTGATCCTTGTCATTATCGTCATCCGGATGAATGAACTCGATGCGCTGCGTAAGGTCCTCGCCTTCAGCCGTCTTCATCGAGGTCACATCGATCCAGCCCCGCCCCCCTTCCGCGAGCGACAAGCCGCGATTGACTCCTCCGGATTCCCTCATGAAGGTCGACGCGGAGTTTTTGAACGCGTTGAGATAGAGGTGGAACTGCAGCTCTCCGATGAGATCCTTCGAGGCGTTCCTCCAAGTCAGCGTCTCCTTTCCGTTCAGCACCTTCTCTTTGGTGTCGAGAGCTACGGTGATCTTGTAGTTCGCTATTCTTGGACTCAACGGCTCTTTGAAGATGATCTGTCCGCTTGAAGTTGCCGGCAAGCAGGCGATGAGGAGAGCGAGGAACGACGAGATTGTTAATTTAGCTGTCATGCGGGTTGTCCTCAATTACAGTTTTTCATTTCCAGCGAACAGCACCTACTTTGTCGAGATCTTCGATGTACCGATCAAAGCCGTCAATCGCGTCTTGACCGAACTCGGCGACCAGCGCTCGCTCAATGTCGGACATTTTCCGCTTAGCGTCAATGAAGTTAACGATCTCCAAACGAACGTCGACATTGAGCCGATAGCACTGATGGCCGACGGGTTTCGTCCAATATATGCAACGATGCGGGAAATGGCAAAGGGAAGACCGGATATCGGCTGCGACGGAATGCGCACGCTCGCCGCTAGTTTCCTGCCATTCCCGACAAGTGGTTGAGCACCTTGTTGCGAACGCCGGGATCGATGTCGAGCGCCCGGATCTGCTTGATGACCTCCGGCAAATCGCGCTGGAGAGCTTCGAGCTCGCTCACAGCATCAGCCGGGTGCAATCCAATCCTATCCCCTGTCTGCGCGGCGTGCACAAGGATCTCGGGCGACCACTCCTTCGGCCACGTCGAGTTCAACAAGGGCATGACCCGTCGCAGTCTCGCCAGAATCCCTCGCGCCCCATCCAGCAATCTAGATTGTCCCGCAGCGCGTTCCGACAGCTTGAGTGTCACTTTCACTTTCTGGTTCACGTCGAAGGAGGGAAGCCTGATCGTCGCAGTCAACTTGTCGCCATCGTATTGCCAGCCGACCGATCCTTCCATCGGCGAATACGCAATCGCTTGACCGTTACATAGAACCTCTTCAGGCGGCCACCATCCGGGAAGCTGCAGTTCGTACGCTCGTTTGGTTAGCATGCCCGGGTACCTCCCCTCGCACGGTAGGATCTCAATTCTAAACGTCCCCTGACCTACCGTCGACGTTCGAACGGTCGTCCAGGCGAACTCCCCCTTTTGATAGCCGAGGGAATTTCCTTCATCCTCATACACCCGCGTGGAACCCGAATCGCCAGGAAAAACGGTCAGGATCAGCGGATCGACGGGCTTCTCGTGCGTGTTCCGCATCTTCGGCTGCATCGGGATGATAGCGCCGGCCTTGACAAAAACAGGGATCTCGTCGAGGGCATAGGATCGCTCGATGACGGCAGGACCCTGCAGCTTCTTGCCGGTGAACCACTCGATCCATTCCCCCTCCGGCAGCCAGATCTTCTCGGCCGCAAGGAGGCTATCCTCTGAAAGTGGAGCCGTCACGGGCGCGACGAGCACGTCGTCGCCGAACATGTACTGGTCTCTGAACTCGTAGGCCTCCTGCGCATCCGGATAGTCATAATACATCGGCCGGCAGATCGAGACCCCGGTCTCATACGCCTTTCGCGATTCGGTGTATATGTATGGGATCAATGCATACCGAAGGAGCACCGCATCTCTCATGACGTTGAAATACTCAGGCGGGTAGGCCCACGTGCGCCGCTCGGCGGCGGGATTCTTCGTCGTGTGCGTCCGTATGATCGGGCTGAAGATTCCCCACTGGATCCAGCGCGTGTAGATCTCTGGAGGTTCTGGCCCCGGCATGTGACCGCCGATGTCATGGCTCCAGTACCCGTAGCCGACGTTTGCAGCCGTTGCCGTGAAGTATGGCTGAAACGCCAGCGACTCCCAAACGTTGATAACGTCACCGGAGAACCCGATCTCGTACCGGTGGTTGCCAAGCCCTCCCCACCGATGGAAAAGCAGCGGCCTGCTCTGATTCTTCCTCTCCATATCTGTGAAGAAAACGTAGTTCAGCCACCACGTCGGCGTCACGCCCGGGATTTTCGTCGTGCTCCACTGCTGCCAGTCGAGCCACCAGAAATCCACCCCTTGTCTCTCCAGCGGGCGGATCATCAGGTTGAGGAAGTTGGTCGCGAACTTCTTGTCCGTGATGTCGAACGGGACGTACTTCTTCGTCGCCGGGTCGATGCCCATCGCCCTCGCCATTTCGGGATAGTGCTCCTCGTGGGGCTGAACACCGGAAGCCGGGTGAAGATTGAGCGGCGTCTTCAGTCCGTGCCTCTCGCACCACGCCAGGAACGCTTCGGGATCGGGAACGTAGTTCTTATCCCACGTGTAGCCCGTCCAGCCAAGCTGCTCGCCTGCCTGGTCCAGGACCTTCTTCCACCAGCGCTGGTTGAACGTCAGGTGCCAGTCCATATCGATGACGAGAACGTCGAGCGGGACGTCGTAGGTTTCGAACTCGCGGACGAGCTCTTTGAACTCCTCGTCGGTATATGCCCAGTAGCGCGACCACCAGAGTCCGAATGCAAACCGCGGCGGCATCGGGATCTTCCCAGCCACGAGCGTGAAATCGAACAAAGCCTTCCGATAGTCATGCCCGTATCCGAAGAAGTAGAGATCCTGTTCCCTGGGATCGGGTCGGGGGACCACCCAGGGCCAGTCGCTGTTGTCGAACAGCGGTCGTTCGGAATCGTCCACGACCACCCAGCCATCTCTCGACAGTAATCCCGGCTCCAGCGACGTGGCGCCTTTCACTCCATCCAGTGTCCGGATCGTCCCCTTCAAGTTTCCGTCATCCTTCATACCGGGATGCCAGACGACCTCCCTTCCGCCGAGGTCAAGCGTCACTTCAAGATTATCCTTCTCAAACCTTCCGCTTCCGATTTTGTACCGGAGCTGGAGTTTCTCCGTCTGGAGCGCGATCCAGCCGTTCACCTCGGACCTCTTGAACACGGGGACGGGCAGCCGCCGGTTGATGAAAACCAAAGAGGCTCGGTCTTCGAACCGACCGCCTTCGGACCACTCCATTCGGATGAGCTGAGGCGTGAGGACCGTAAACCGTGCCTGACCTGATACGACCACGGCGCGCGGGTCTGCAGCCGGATCGTTCGTCTGGCAAAGGGAGTGGGAGAAGAGAATGAACAGGGATCCGAGCGTGAGGAGGATGAGGTACGGAAATCGTCTTGTCGACATGACTAACCGTTTTCAGATGAGTGAGCTATGAGAGTAGAGATCGCCGGGCGGCAGGAGTGAGAGCAGGAACTTCGACGAGATTCAGTTCCTAGAGGAAATCGTCGTACGCAAGGATTATTGATAGGGGGGGTATGCGGTTTATCGGGCACTATTGGAAATCGCCCGTGAAGGTCCAGTTCTCAAGCTTTCCATCGCTGTCGATCGTCACAACGACGGTGTTCGAAGCGTTAACGGCGGAGACCGCAAGGAATGTGAGGCTATTCGGCGACGCGGCCTGGACCGAGTAAGTGCCGTCACTGTTGTATGCCAGGATGTCGGGGATGGAGTACGTGCTGTAATCACCCTGGCCGCCTCCCATCGTACGAAGCCTTCCGCGAAACTCATACGCGTGCGCACCGAGTTCGTTGAGATCACTGATAATAGAATCGCGGTTGAAAGCTACGCTTTGCGCGCTGAACATGCTGATACCGGCAATAATGGCGACACCGACTATGATCACACCAAGGATGACGAACAATAGTTGCTGCTGACCCATGGATCACCTCCGTGGTTTATCCCGACAGTGGCGAGGAGATCTTCACTAGAGCACTCTGCCGCACTGAGTCAACCTTCAAACCCTGTGCCGTTTCTGAGCCCGGTTTCGCCTTCGAAAATGCGACAGAAAACACCCGCGGCGGCAAATCTGACAACACGAACTGGAAAAAATTACCTCTCCCGGTAAACCTGACAACTGGTGTCTTTCCGGTGAAGCGCGCTCGGCACTCTTGTTCGTATTGAGACAAAAACAGTCTGCGCTGATTCCAGATTCCGGGAGCGGTCACCCTTGCGATCGTTCAGAAGCTGGCGCCCTTCATCACGAAATCACTTATTCCATACCAGTACCTTCAGGTGCGTTGGATACCGCGGCGAGTGATACACCCGGTGGGTGGCTTTCTGAAAATCCGATTCCTTCGCTGTGCGGATGTTGACGAACTTCTGTGGGTTCCGGTCCACCAGCGGAAACCACGTGCTCTGGATCTGGACCATGAAGCGATGCCCCTTCTTGAAACAGTGAAGAACATCGCGCAGCTCGAATTCGACGTTGGTAACCTTCTTCGGCGTGAAGGGCTCGGGTCTGGAGAGACTCTTCCTGAACTTCCCCCGGAAAACGTCACCGCGGACCAGCATCTGGTATCCCCCAACCGGCACTCCACTCTTCGTTACACCGGCTGAGTCGTCGGGAAACACGTCGATCAACTTCACCACCCAGTCTGCATCCGTGCCTGTCGTGGACACCTGGAGGCTGGCGACGATCGGGCCGGCAATCGTTATGTCCTGTGCGAGCTGTTCGCCCTCAAACACAAGGACGTCCGGGCGAGTCGCTGCAAAACGCTGGTCCTCTCCCAACACTTCGCGCGAGACACCGAAGCGTATAGCACGCGTGTAGGGAACGGGCTTGGCCGGGTCGCTGACGTATTCGGAATAGGGGGAAGCAGACTTCGGCGGAGCGTCAAAGCTCAGCTTGCCTCTGGGCTGGAGATACAGGTTCCTCTCCGCAACGTTCGTTGGCGGCCAATGGTCGAGCTGATGCCAAACGTTTGCGCCGGTTTCGAAGACAATGGCTTCAGCGTTCAGCGGTCCACCTTTCCCCTTCAGATAGTAATTGAAGAATGGAAGTTGAACGTTCTGCTGGAACCAGTCGGAGGTTTTCGAGCCCCATTGAAGATCGCCCAGACGTTCACCTTCGTCACTGTTCCACTGGCCATGATACCATGGCCCCATCACAAGAATGTTCGTGATGCCGGGATTGTTCTTCTCGATCTCCTTGTAGGTCTTGAGAGGGCCGAGCATATCCTCTTGATCGAACCATCCCCCGACGGTCATCACCGCAGGCCTGATGGCCTTCAGGTGCGGATACACAAGCATCTCCTGCCAGAATTTGTCCAGCGTTTCGTGTTCCATGATCTCGGTCCACATTGCGACGCTGTCTCTGAAATACAGCGTATTCGCGTTGGAGAGAGGACCCATGTCGAGGAAAAACTTGTACGCATCCATTGTCCAGGGGCGGAAGGAATACGTCGAGCGAGTGGTCGGCGCCGGCCTCGGATGCCCAAAGAACATGTAGAAGTTGAAGTTTTGGGCAAGAAAGAAGGCGCCGTTATGGTGCTCGTCATCTCCCACGAAGGAATCGGCAATCGGCGCCTGAGGCGATGTTGCCTTCACAGCGGGATGTGCATCGATTGTGCCCATCGTCGTATAGAAGCCCGGATACGAGATACCCGTGATACCGACACGCCCGTTGTTGTGGGGAATATTCTTCACAAGCCAGTCGACAGTGTCATACGTATCCGTTGTTTCGTCGATGTCATCTTTCCCCTTCTTCACGGGCTTGTAGGGACGGAGGTCAATAAATGTCCCCTCAGACATGTATCTTCCACGGACGTCTTGATATACGAAGATGTAACCCTCCTGCGCTTCATTCATCGAAGGAACCATCCCCCTGCGCGTCGCACTGGGGCCATACGGCCCGACGCTGTAAGGAGTGCGACTGAGAATGATTGGGTATTGCGCGGTGGTGTCCTTCGGCGCGTACACCGACGTAAACAGTCTGATCCCGTCACGCATCGTGACATAGCATTCGCTCTTGTTGTAATGTTCTTTGATTGAGAGAGAGTCTTGCGCGTGGACGGAAGAGACGGAAACAGAGAGCGTAAAACCCAAGAAGATCGCCCTGCAGAGTGTGCGATGTCGATGAGGAGTGCTCAAGCGGTGTTCTCCTTCTTTGTTGTTGTGTGACGAATGCATGTAATCAAACGGTAGATTGCGCTCGCGAGCGCAACGTTCCTCACCACCCACGCAGGACACATCAAGCACAGATGCGGGATCGGCCCGCTTTCCTTACTTCAGCACGACGAGGCAGCTGGCCATCGTGTCGTGGAGCGCCTGCTTCTTCTGCGTGAACCCCGCCATGATGTAGCCGATCATCAAAATCATACCGGACAGAATCCTCGCAAAGTATCGACCTGTCGCCCGGCCAAAGGAGACACGGTTCCCGTTCAGATCTGTAACCTTGATCCCGATTGCCATTTTCCCCAGGGTGGCCATTCTGTTCGACGATTCCATAAGAGCGAAATAGAGCCACTCCGCGACAGCCAGGACAAGGCCTGCGAACAACAAATACCCAATCAGCGGTGCGAGCATGAATCCTGCGGCTTCTTCCTGCTCCATCGCACTGAAGCCGATGCCGATGCCCAGGACTGCAAAGACAGGAATGTTGGCGGTCATTTGGCTCTGAGCCTCGGATACAAGCACTCTCAGTCGGCCACCGAGCAGTGAGGAAGCGGGCAGAGGATGAACGGATCAAGGAGCGGGATTGCCAAACCTGAGTCGCAGGAGCTGCGCTGTTCCGGTCGAGAATTTGGTCACGACGAAAAGGTTGTCGTACTCCTCATCCCCGAGCGTGAGGTCCTTGACGGTGTCGAGCTCCTCGAGGAGTAAGGGGATCACGTTGCTATGGGTGACGACGAGAACACACCCTCCCCCGTGCTCCCTCTCCCCCCTTCCGATGACGGTGTGGACGTATGACGTCAGATGATCCGCATCCGCGTGGATGATCTGTAGCTTCAGCTTGAGTTCGTCTGCCAGCGGCTGGGCCGTCTGCTGCGTGCGGATGTACTGCGTCGTGTAGATAGCCTGTATGCCCGCATCCTTCAGGATGCGGGCAAGGGCGGTCGCCCGTTCTCTTCCTGCCTTGTTGAGCGGCGGGTCGTGCTGCATGGTATCCTTCTCCGCGTGCCGAACGATGATCATCGTCGTGGCTTTCTGCGCAAATGCCGATACCGGGATGCAGCATCCAATAAGCAGCACAACGATGAACCGGAGTCGGCGGTTCGCGTGGGTAGCGCCCGGACCCGTTCTGTTCAGCCGTTCACCAAATCTCATCATGAATTCCTCCGTGTGTCTCGGCCTCCCTCATTGGCTCCAAATGTATCATACACGGCCCTGAATGTCAACCATGCCTCACGGTGCCTCCGCCGACTCCGGAGGCCGCCAAAAAGATCGGCAAGACGTCTTGTCCGTCCGCAGAATTCTGCCCCTCTCACGGCCGTCTTCGTGTCGCCCGCACCAGCTGGGAGGACAGCCGTGCCGGCGTTTTCTCTCTCGCGACCCTCCTATTTCGTGTTCTCGTCAATCCAATCGAGCACGGTCTTGTGCCACAGCTCGGCGTTGGCCGGCTTCAGCACGAAGTGACTTTCATCGGGGAAGTAGAGCATCTTTGATTTGATCCCCTGCCTCTGAAGTGCGGTGAACAGCTGGAAGCCCTGGCTGACGTCCACACGAAAGTCCATCTGACCGTGGATGACGAGCACGGGCGTTTTGAACTTGGAAGCGTACGCAAGCGGCGACCACCGCTGGTAGAGCTGTGGATTCTTGTACGGAGTCCCTGCAAACTCCCACTCGGGAAACCAGAGCTCCTCGGTGGCTCCGTACATGCTCATCGGATCGAAGACTCCGTCGTGCGAGACGAGGCACTTGAACCGGTCCGTGTGACCCTCGATCCAGTCGATCATGTATCCCCCGTACGATGCCCCCGCAGCAGCCATCCTCGTTCCGTCGATGAACGGGTACGACTTGAGAACATAATCCGCCCCTTTCATCAGGTCTTCATAGACCTTGCCGCCCCAGTCACGGCTGATCTCATCGGTGAACCGCTGCCCATACCCTGTGCTTCCCCGCGGATTGATGAGCACCGCGACGTACCCGCGGGACGCGAACATCTGCACGTTCCAGCGATAGTGGAATTGATCGCCCCACTGGCCCTGCGGCCCGCCGTGAATGAGGAAGATCATCGGATATTGTTTCGAGGCGTCGAACGCCGGGGGCCTCACGAGGAATCCGTGCACGTTCGTGCCGCCGGCGCCGTCGAACCAGAAGTCCTCCTTCGGGTTCATATCAAGCTTGGCGATCCTCTCGTCATTGATGGAGGAGAGCTTCTTCAGGTTGCTCCCGTCGGTGTCCATTCGGTACAGCTCGGCAGGCCGGTTGATCGATTCTCTCAGAAACACCAATGATTTCCCGTCGGGCGTAACGCGGATCGACTGGTTGTATCCATTCTCAGTGAGCGTCTCGATTTTCTTCGTGCCGACCGTGACCTTGAAGATCGTCTCATTCGACTTGTCATCCGCGTTGAAGTAGAGGCTCTTCGAATCCGGAGACCAGGCCACCTCGTTCACGCTGTAGTCGAACCCGTCTGTGAGGCTGATCCGTTTGCCGGTTGCGCGCTCGTAGAGCACGAGCTTCCTCTGATCTGCCTCGAAGCCCGGACGCTGCATTCGCAGATAGGCGATGTAGCCGCCATCGGGCGAATAGAGCGGCTGGCAATCGTCGGCGGGGTTCTCCGTGATGTTCCTCGCGGCGCCGCCCGTGACAGGAACAACATAAATCTCGTTGTTCGTGCTGGTGGCGACCATCGCGTCGGGATTGCGTGTGAAGGCAAGCTCCTTGCCGTCGGGAGAAAATGCAAAATCCCAGCTCCCTCCGAGATCGATCGGCGGTGAATCATAGTCCCCCGGCGTGATATCGATCGACGAACCGCCTCCGGAGGGAAGGACGAACGTATGATTCCTCTTCCCGTCTTTCCACGCATTCCACACCCTGTACGGCAGCTTGTCGAAGATCTTCGCCTTCACCTTGCTTTTTTCCATCTCTTCGTTCCGCTTCTGGTTACAGTCGTCGTTCGGGCAGTCAGGAAAGACCTCGGACGCAAACGCATACCATTTGCCATCCGGAGAGACCTGCAGATCGGAGACGCCGGTCGATATCGCCGAGAGCTTCCGGGCCTCCCCGCCGTTGAGGGAGATCGTCCAGATCTGCGCTTCACCGTCGCGCGTCGAGATGAATGCTATTGATTTGCCATCGGGCATCCACCGGGGGTTGTAGTTCGCTCCTTTGGCCATCGTGAGCTGTCGCACCTCGCCCCCCTCGGCCGGGACCAGATAGATGTTGCTGTTGCTTTTGTTCTCCATCCTGTTCTGGTAGGTGACGACGAACGCGATCATCTTACCGTCAGGCGAGATCTGCGGATCGGCAGCCCGCCCCAGGGTGATGAAGTCATCGAACGTGATGGCATGTTTGGTTTGTGCCGCGGCGACGCAAGAGACAAAGACGACGGCGAACAGAAGGACGTAGCGTTTCATGAGATACCCCGTTAACGTGTGACGTAGAGTAGGATTAGTGTAGGATGAGAGATGCCCACATCTGAGAGACCCACTGCAATCTGCTACACCCACCCCCGCAACTTGCACGCCTCAGCGACACGTGCAACGCCGACAACCATTGCAGCAAGCCGGGGATGCACTTTCTTGTCTTTGATCGCTTCCTGGACAGTGTGTGAAGCCTTCGTGATCTTCTCGTCGAGCCGCTGATGCACGATGTCCTCCTCCCAGAAGTACGCGTACTTGTCCTGCACCATCTCAAAATACGACACCGTGACACCGCCGGCACTCGCGAGGATGTCCGGAATGACGTAGGCCCCCTTCTTGTGAAGGATGAGGTCAGCCTCTGGCGTCGTGGGGCCGTTTGCCAGCTCGCAGACGATGCGCGCTTTGATGTTATGCGCGTTGTTTTCGTTGATGGAGTTTTCGAGAGCAGCCGGATAGAGAATCTTCACGTCAAGCTCCAGCACGGAATCGCGAGGGATTGCCTTCGCCCCGGGGAAGCCGACGACAGAACCCGTCTTGAGCTTGTGAGTCACCAGTTCTTTGGGGCTCAGTCCATCCGCGTTGTAGACGCCGCCACGCGAATCACAGACAGCGACCAGCTTCCCTCCGCCCAGCAGCTCCTGATGGAGCAGGGCCGCCCGCTGGCCCGCGTTGCCGAAGCCCTGAATCGCGAAGGCACCGTGGGGATCCACACCCAGGACCTTGCATGCTTCCCGCACGCTGATGACGCCCCCTCGTGCCGTGGCATCCCGGCGTCCCTCCGTCCCGCCGATCTGCATCGGCTTATCGGTCAGCACGCCGGGGTGATGGAGGCCGAGGATCGTCTCGTATTCGTCCATCATCCAGGCCATCGTCTGCGGGTTTGTGTAGACGTCGGGGGCGGGGATGTCACGATCGACCCCGATGTACTGGGCAACCGCGCGCACATAGGCTCGGGCCAGGTTCTCCAGTTCACGCTGGGACATCCTCCTGGGATCGCACACAACTCCACCTTTGCCGCCGCCGAGCGGAAGATCGACGACGGCGCATTTCCACGCCATCCATCCTGCCAGCGCACGGATCGTATCGACGGTCTCGTCGGGATGGAAGCGGATTCCTCCTTTGGCAGGACCCCGTGCGTAATTGTATTGTATGCGCCAGCCGTGGAAAATTTTGAGCTCACCGTTGTCCATTTTGACGGGCATCGTGAACTTGAACTCCCGCTGAGGCCACATCAGGAGGTCACATGTCGCTTTGTCGAGGTTTAAGATCTTCGCGGCTTCCAGAACTTGCTGCTGAGCGACTTCAAACGAGTTGTAGGATTTCATTGATTCTCATCCTTTGATTGAGGTTTGTCCTCCCCGCCCTGCCCTTCCTTGTCATCGAAAACATCGAGGATGATTCGGTACCAGCAATGTTTGCACATCAGCGCCCGATCGACCCCGAGCAGGACCTTCTGCCAGGGGCTGAGTTCCGCCCCGCAGTGAGGACAGGCATCGAAGACCTTTTTCCCTTTGTCGGGAAAAGGCTCGCGTGAACCTTTTTGGTTAGGCAAGATGTCCCTCCGGCTTCAGAATGATGCCCTTGTTTTGATGGCCGTTCATCTTGATCGTGATCGGCGTCTCAAACCGGAGATGGCGCGTGTACGCCTTCTCCTCGATCGCCTTCTGCTTCGACAGCCACTCCCAGTCGATGAAGCCTGCCTTGATCTTTGAATGGATCGTGAAATATCCGACTTGAAATGAGGTGATGTTCTGGAAGAAATGGGAGCCTTGCGATGGGGCGACATCGAGATCTTTGAAGCCGGCTTCGATGATCGCCCTCGCTCCCGATATCTGATCCCATTTCACAGGAATGCCCAACCACGGATCGAGCGTCCCCCACCGACCAAGGCCGATGAGCAGGTACGGTCGACGCTGCAGGATCAGCTCCCCATTGAATTGAGTGATCTCCATCGCGACTTCGCGGGTCTTCGTGCGTTCAAACCGCTGAATGTCCACCGCAACAATGTCGTACACGTCTCGGATCGCACCGTTTCCCAGAACCTGGTGACTCTGACAGAGCAATTGATCGACCGGCACATCCTCGATGTTCAACTCTTCCATCTCCCGACTCAGGACCAGCGGACGCATCTGCAGCAGTCCGAATTCTTTCGGTCTCCCGGGCGGCGGCGACATGTTCACGGCGAACTCGATCTCCACCGGCGTCCCCATCCCCCACTCCCCCATGTCGAGGAGGAGCTCGAGGATCTGCGGCAACGGGAACATCTTGTTCCGCAGGATCGGCGCGAACGTAACCACGCGGATGCCTTGCCGCGACAGACCGTCCGTCAGTGCATCATTTTGCGGCGAGTAGGTTGACCCAACGTAGGTGAGCGATCCGTCACCCTCCGCTGTGTCGAGCCCGTATCGCTTCAGCAAGATATCGTGCGTTTCCACGTAGTCCAGCGGCTGACCGTTCATCTCGAGGGCGTAGAACTCGTTCTGATTGTTCCGCAGAGCTTCCGTTCCCGAGAAGAACTGCAAGAGGTGATTCGGGTACTTCGGGCAGAACTTCACGGTGATGCCGCCGTCGACAACCATCTTCCCCAACCCCAAAGCGGCTGAGACGATTCCATCCTCCGACTTTTGTGGAGGGAGGGGATAGAAGTTGTAGGATTTCGCAACCCCCGAGAAGTCAGGGTAGAACCTGCCATCGTGCTGCACGCCGACCATCTTCTGTATGATGACCGCCATCTTCTCCTCCTCCAGTCGGTAGGCAGTCACCTTGATGTAGTCCTTCGCGCTCTGATAGAAAGTTGAAGCGTAGACCCGCTTGATCGTGTTGACCAGCTCGCTCAGACGCATGAAAGGATTGGCGTGGCAATTCGGAATCATGTACGTCTCGTACACGCCGGCAAACGGGTGATACTGCGAGTCTTCCAAGAGACTCGAAGATCGCACCGCAAGCGGCTCACGTATCAGATCCAGAAACGCCGCCAGTTCACCGAGGATATCTTCAGGAAACTTCCTCGTTTCCAAGAACCTGCGCGTGATCTCCTGATCGTCGGTCGAGCTCAGAGCGAAGTTCCGCAAATCGTTTTCCTCGAGGAATTGGTCGAAGACATCGGTGCCGAGAACGACCGCCGGCGGGACGTCGACGGCGATCCCGTCAAACCGGCTGCGAATATCGTAGTTGTTGATCAGGATGTTCACGAACCCCAGACCTCGCGCTTTCCCCCCCAGCGAGCCGCCCCCAATCCGCGCGAAGCTGCTCGCGGGAATGAAGGTCTCCTTGTTGAAATCTGTGATGATCCCGCGCTGTCGAATCCTCCGGTACTGGCGCAGCCAGGCGATGAGGTCTTCGCGGAGCGCCGCCACGGATGCATAGTCCGAGACCTTCCGCGGCCTCAGTTTGTGAGCCAACCAGAATTCCGTCCGTGCTTTCAGCCAGCTCGAGAAGTGGTTGCGCTCGGCGTGGTAGCGGATGCTCTCCTCGGGCACAATCTGAAGCTGCTCCTCGAGCGATTGCAGATCGGAGGCTCGTCCAACTTCCCGTCCATCGGACGTTCGGAAGATGAAATCCCCGAAGCTGAAATATTCCACCATGAACTGCCGCAACTCATGCAGCAGGAGCGGAGAGTCCTTCAGGAGGAATGAGGCGCCGATCGATCGTGCTTCCCCCTCCAGCTCGGACATCGTCGATTGCAGCAGGATCGGGATGTCGTAATGGCGCGCTTTGATGTTCCGCGCGAGCTCGATCCCGGCCCGCAAGTCGTCCTTCCCGTCCCGGGGAAAATCGATGTCCGAGATCACCCCCAGGATATACTCCTCATACCGTTCAAAATACTCCCAGGCCTCCTCGTACGTTGTGCTCAGAAGGATTTTCGGCCGCGCCCTCATCCGGAGGTATTTGTGCGAAAGATTGATCCCCTCGGAGAGAAGATGCTTGGATTGGTTCAGGATCTCAGTATAGATGATCGGAAGGAAGGAGGAGTAGTATCGGACATTGTCCTCGATGAGGATGATGGACTGAACGCCCACGATCCGGGTGTCGTGGTCGACGTTCATCTTGTCCTCGAGGTGCTTGATGATGCCGATGAGGAGCCGGAAATCACCCTGCCAGATGAAGATGCGGTCGAACACCGACGTGTCGTGGTGCATCACGAGCTCTTTCAGCTCCCGGTTGTCGTACGCCAGAAGCACGATCGGGATGTCGAGCCCGGCCTCGCGCACCATCCTCGCGAACTTCAGAGCGGTCATGTCCTCGATGTGCAGCGTCGTGATGATCAGATCGAAGCGCCGCTCCTCCTTGGCAAGCGCGATCGCTTCCTTTCCGCTGGACACTCGCGTCAGCTCAGGGGAGTGGCTGAGGTGGAGCGCCTGATACTCGTTTCGAATCAACTCGTAGAGCCTTCCGTCCTCCTCGAACATATAGAGGTCATAAAGGCTGGAGACGAGCAGGACATCTCGAATCCTGCGCCGCATAAGGTTCTGGAAACCCTGGAAGCGTGTGCCGTAACCGTGCTCAACCCAATCCGGGTCGACATATTCTATCGGCATGTCCTCATCGCTCCTTCGCTGAGATTCATGAGCCGTCACATCGTTGCCCGAGCTGCGGCGCTCCGATCCACCACCCCCCCGGACGACAGCACACCCGTAAAATAGAAAATCGGAGTGAAAAAACACACTCCGATTCTCTTCAGCCGAACGCCGGCCCCCTACACGAGGCCTTGATCCATCATCGCGTCAGCCACTTTCAGGAAACCGCCGATATTTGCACCATTGACGTAGTTTCCAGGCGTGCCGAACCGCTCCGCCGTTTCGACGCACGTCTTGTGGATGTCCTTCATGATCAGGTGCAAGCGATTGTCGACCTCATCCCGGGTCCAGGGCAGCCGCATGCTGTTCTGGGCCATCTCCAGGCCGGACGTCGCGACTCCGCCCGCGTTGGCGGCTTTTCCCGGTCCATAGAGGATCTTGGCATCCAGGAAGACCTTGACGCCGTCCAGCGTTGTCGGCATGTTGGCTCCCTCGGCGACAACGTAGATCCCGTTCTTGAGGAGATTCTGCGCATCCTTGCCGTTGATCTCGTTTTGCGTCGCACTCGGGAAGGCACAGTGAGCCTTGTGGTTCCACAAGGGATTGAAGTCCTGCTTCGGATCGATCGGCGTGTAGACCGCCTTGGGATACTTATCGGCGTATTCTTTGATCCTCCCGCGCTTCACGTTCTTCAATTCCATCAGGAAATCCAGCTTTTTCTTGTCGATCCCTTCCTCGTCGTAAATGTATCCGTTGGAATCAGACAGCGTCACGACCCTACCACCGAGCTGATTGATCTTCTCGACGGTGTACTGCGCCACGTTGCCGCTTCCGGAGACAAGGCAGTTCTTTCCCTCGAGCGACTCCCTCCGTGCCTTCAGCATCTCGGATGCAAAGTAGACGGCCCCATAACCGGTCGCCTGGGGACGGATGAGCGAGCCGCCCCAGTTCAATCCTTTTCCGGTCAAGACCCCGGTGAACTCGTTCCGCAGCCTTCTGTAGTGACCAAAGAGAAAGCCGATCTCCCTACCACCCACGCCGATATCGCCGGCCGGAACGTCGGTGTCCGGCCCGATGTGGCGGAAAAGCTCGTTCATGAAGCTCTGGCAGAAGTGCATCACTTCGTTGTCACTCTTTCCTTTCGGATCGAAATCCGACCCGCCCTTCGCGCCGCCCATCGGGAGGGTCGTCAGACTGTTCTTGAAGACTTGCTCGAACGCAAGGAACTTCAGAATGCCGAGATTGACCGATGGATGGAATCGCAACCCGCCCTTGTAGGGACCGATGGCGCTGTTCATCTGGATGCGGAAGCCCCTATTGACGTGGATCTCCCCCTGGTCGTCCATCCAGGGCACCCGGAACATGATCACCCGCTCCGGCTCGACGATCCTCTCCAGGATTTTTGCGGACCGATACTCCGGGTATCGATCCAGGACGAGGCTTAAGGATTCAACAACCTCCTCGACAGCCTGATGAAACTCAGGCTCATTTGGGTTCTTCGCCTTCACCTGCGCGACGAAGTTCTTTGCGTACTCCGACATAGGGAATTCTCCTTTTATTGCGGTTCGGTGGACACTGTCGCCAATCCGCCCGCTTGTGAGGTTCTAACTCATCGACCGGCTGACAATTAAAGCGTCATCGTTGTCCCCGCACAGCCGCCTACGGGGAACGAATCAAGCTCATCGTCTAGAACGTTGAAAATGTTGAAATTGAGCCCTGAGGTTTACTGCTTGCCGCTAAGGATAGCTTTCACCTCACCATCATCAATATCCATAACGTACGGAATCCCGCTGATCGCCGCGGCTTCGTGCGTGAGTGACGCAATGTCGTTGCGCGAAATGAGCTCAACACTGAATTTCCTGCTACCGGCCAGGAACTGCCGCAATCCCTGGGCCAGGCGTTCATAGAACGTGTAAAGACCGATGGCTCCGGTCGGCAGCTGCTCGAACTGCTCCACGCCAAGCTCGTTGCGCAGCGACGTCGCGGTCACAAAAATCTCCTCCTTCGTGCTGCCGAATCTCTCGACATAGACCGGCAGCTGATTCTCCTCGATGGCACGGCCGATCGTCTTACCGACCATCGCGGCGGCGATGGGGGCGCGCGCCATGCCGACAAGCCTCACGAACGGAGCGCCGAGCGCAAGCCCTTTGAAGATCTGATCTTCGAACACAAACCCACCGGCAACCGCCAATGCCGGCAGGTATTTCCCCCCGTCTGCCAGCTGCTTCGCATATTGATACAACAGCGAGTGCAGCTCCACCGGAGGCACGCCCCACTCGTTCATCATCCGCCAAGGACTCATGCCGGTACCGCCGCCCGCCCCGTCGACGGTGAGAAGGTCGAGCTTGTACTTCGATGCGAACTTAATCGCTCGGGCCAGATCCGCCGGGCGATACGCGCCGGTCTTCAGGAAGATATACTTCGCTCCGGCCTTTCGCAACTCCTCTATTCGCTTGGCAAACGACTCTTCGGTCACCATGCCCACACGGGAATGCCGCTCAAACTCTTTGAAGGCACCCCGTTCGAAGGCCTTGATCACGTGTTCGTCCGTCGGATCAGGGATCACAACATACCCCCTTACATACAGTTCCTGGGCTTTCTTCAGGCTCTTGATCTTCACTTCGCCGCCGATATCCTTGGCCCCCTGCCCCCACTTCAGCTCGACGCACTGCACGCCCAGCTTCTCAATGGCGTACTCGTGAACGCCGAGGCGCGTGTCCTCCACGTTGGCCTGCACGATGATGGCGCCAAAGCCGCCCCGCTGGTGATCCTTGTAGAGCGCCACCCGTCGCTTGAGATCCACGGTATCAACCACCCGGCCCTTCTTCATGGTAGCTTCCATGTCCATGCCGACGACGTTCTCGCCGATCGTCAAGCCGGTCCCGGCCAGAGCCGACCCGATGGCCAAACCTTCCCAGTTGTTCTTCGCAATATCGGTCGAGCCGATCCCCGGTATGATCCAGGGGCAGCGGAACTTTATCCCCTTGTCGTGTCCGAACACCACCTCGAGATTGACGGCCGGAAAGATCGCCTTGTCACTGTCGGCCTGGATGCCGTAGGCGCCGACGGCGGTCCCCATGACGTTGAAGTGCGAGTAATCGACGGGGTATGCCTTCTCACCGGCGGTCGTGATGACGCCGAACGGCTGCGGGTAGATGACCTCGTGCCCTCGGTAGGCGGATTTGCCAATTTCACACATGCCGATGCAGCCATCGACGCACGTGACGCACATGCCCGATGCCGGCACGACGGAACCCTCGGTTCTGTTCTTGGTGAGCGTAGCGGCTGTGGAATTGATCTTTGAGAGCGACATAACCTGATTCTCCTCTGTTCAGTCTTTCTTGATCTCACAAGCAACGCACGGATCCATGTAGCACATCATATCGTCGAACTGCTCCTTCGCAAGGCATGGCGGGCTGAGGTTCGCGCACGCCGCACAGATCGCCTTGTCCGGCTCCGTATACGTGCATCGCAGCTGACAAGCGGGGCAGACGTAGATACAGCCGCCGCAGAGCCTGCATTTCTCCGACTTGATATCGAAGGGTGTTCCGATGGACCGATGCTCCCCGCGGCCGCGGAATCCGATGGCGTTTGCCATCATCTGTTCCTTGCACATGCGGACACAGAGCCCGCACAGGATGCATGTCTCGTACTCTTGCTTGAACCGCTGCTGGCGTACGTTGTGTGCCGACGCGAGGTCCTGGATGACCTTCGACTGCGGACACGAGGCGAGCAGGAGCTCCAGTACCATCTTTCGTGCTCGAACGACGCGCGAGGAGCTCGTGCGCACGCTGAGACCCTCCTGCGCCGGATATGTGCAGGACGAAACAAGCTTCGCCTTCGGTCCCTCTCCAATTTCAACGACGCAGAGCCGGCAGGCCCCGTAGGGCGAAAGTCCCTCCATGTAACACAAGGTCGGTATCGGGAACCCATAGAACTTCGCCGCTTCGAGGAGTGTCGTTCCTTCCTCGACCGAAACCGGCAGTCCGTTCACCTTCAAGGTAATCATGCGAATTGCTCCCTGGGTTTGTCGACCGTTGTCTCGGTCTCTTGCGGTTGTGTAAACTCAAGATCACATCTCAGGCACCGTCCAGCTTCCTGTACCGCCTCCTCCACAGGGAGCGTCAATTCGACCTCGGCGAATCCCCGTTTCCTCGATTCAGCCGACATGCGCGGCAACTCAACTCTTGACTGTGGTTCCGATCCTTTTCCGTTCGGCTTGAAGGGCTCGATATAGTAACGGGGAATCCGGCGTTCTGCCGGCTGCTTCAGTTCCTCGCCCCGGAGATACCGGTCGATCATGACGGCGACTCTCTTCCCCGCTGCGATCGCGTCGACAACGGTGTTGGGCCCGGTCACGACGTCGCCTCCGGCGAAGACTCCGGGTCTGTTCGTGCAGAGAGTTTCGGGGTCGACAGGTATCATCCCTCTCTTCTCATCGACGTCGATTCGATTTGCCCCGGCGACGGCGACGCAATCGACATCGGAGCCCTCACTGATCGCCACGATCAGCGTGTCCAGCCGCACGACAAATTGAGAACCCGGCACGGGAACGGGTCGGCGGCGGCCGTCCTCACCGATGTCTCCCAATTCATTTCTGAGGAATTCCACACCAGACACCCTTCCCCGTTCTGACAGGATCCCTGTCGGGGACACCAACGTCTCAAGCTTAATTCCCTCTTGTACAGCTGCCTCAACCTCCTCCGCAAAGGCCGGCATTTCTTCGCGGGTACGGCGATAGCAGATCGTGACGCTCGTGACACCCGGCTGCCGGAGCGCGACTCTCGCGGCGTCCAGTGCTGAGTTGCCGCCTCCGATGATGCCCACACGGCCCTTCGCCAGCTTCTTACCCTTGATATTGAACGCTTTGAGGAATTGGATGGAGGGATAGACCCCGGGGAGATCCTCGCCCTTGAGCTGCAGGCGCAGGCTCTTGTGAGCGCCGAGGGCGACGAAGATCGCCTTGAATCCGTCATGGAAGAGGCTGTCGAGTGTCACGTCACGACCCAGAGCCGTTCCGCACTTGAGCGTAATGTTCTCATCCAACAACGACTTTATTTCCTTTTGGATGGTCTCGCGCGGCAGCCGGTAGGAGGGGATCGCGCTGAAGAGCATCCCGCCGGGCTGCTCTTCGGATTCAAAAACCGTCACCTTGTGCCCCTTGAGCGAAAGGTAATGCGCCGCAGTAAGGCCCGCGGGGCCCGACCCGACGATCGCGACTGGACCTCGGTCCTTCGGCTCCGCTTCTCTCCTCGGCTTGTAGCTGGAAGGATCGATGCGATCGGTGATGAACCGCTTCAGCGCCCGGATGGCGACCGGCTCGCCGCCATGGGTCCCGGCCTTGCATCGTTCTTCGCAAGGGTGATTGCAGACGCGTGCACAGACCGAGGGGAAGGGATTTGCTTCCCTGATAACCTGATAGGCCTCCTCGAACTCACCTCGCTGAATGTGGGCGACGTAGCGCCACGCCTCCGTCCCGATCGGGCATGCAGCCGCGCAGGGGGCTCCAACAAGCTCTTTGCAGACAAACGCATCGCATCGCTTGTGATAGATGTGGCGCTCGTATTCATCGCGGAAGTAGCGCAGCGTGCTGAGAACGGGGTTCGGCGCAGACTGGCCGAGCCCGCACATCGAGGTATCCTTCACAACCTGTGCCAATTCCTCCAGCAGCTCGATCTTCTCGACTGTGCCGATTCCTCTCGAGATATCATCAAGGATCTCGTGCATCCGCTGGGTGCCCTTGCGGCACGTATAGCACTTGCCGCACGACTCGTCCTTCAAGAAATTCATGAAGTACTTCGCCAGATCGACCATGCACGTGTTCTCATCCATGACGATCATACCGCCGGAGCCCATGATGGATCCCGCCGCGCTCAGGCTGTCGTAGTCAATCGGAAGGTCGAACATCCTGGCGGGGATGCAGCCCCCGGACGGACCGCCGGTCTGGACGGCCTTGACCTTCGCTTTGCCGACCGACCCTCCGCCGATGTCGTTCACGATCTCCCGGATGCTCACGCCCATCGGGACTTCCACAAGGCCGGTGTTTTTCACTTTGCCCACCAAGCTGAAGATCTTGGTGCCCGAGTTCTTCTTCGTGCCGATCTTCGCAAACTCGGCGCCGCCTTCATTGATGATCACCGGGATGTTGGCCCAGGTCTCCACGTTGTTGATGGCTGTCGGCTTGCCGTCGATACCTTTCTCGACGGGGAACGGCGGCCGTTGCCGCGGCTCACCCATCTTCCCCTCCACGGACTGAATGAGCGCAGTCTCCTCACCGCAGACGAACGCCCCAGCCCCCCGTACGATGACGATGTTGAACGAAAAGCTCGTGTCGAGAACGTTGTCCCCCAGAAGCCCCAGCTCTCTTGCCTGGCGGAGAGCGATGGTGAGATGTTTGATGGCGAGCGGGTATTCATTACGGACATAGACGATGCCTTCCGTCGCGCCGGTGGCGAGCGCGCCGATCAGCATGCCTTCGATCACGCTGTGAGGATTCCCCTCAAGCACGCTTCGGTCCATATAGGCGCCGGGATCACCCTCATCCGCGTTGCAGACGAGGAATTTTCCTTTCGCGCTCTTCTGCTTCGCCAGCAGCTCCCACTTGAGGCCCGTGGGAAATCCAGCCCCGCCGCGTCCGCGCAGCCCGGAGGCCTTCACTTCCTCGAGCGGCCACTTGGGATCGCCCTTTTCCATCAGATGGACAATCGCGCCGTACCCGCCACTCTCGATGTAGTTGTAGATCCGAATCGGATCCACCATCTCATTGCGCGAGAGGATGGTTCGTACCTGCCTTTTGAAGAACGGGAGATCATTCTGCTTCTCGACCCGCTTCCCGGACACCGGGTCAACGAACAGCAATTCCTCGACCGCTTCCCCGCGGGCGGCAGCCTCTATGACCCGGGGCATTTCCTCCATGCGTAACTTCGGGTAGAAGGTCCCCCAGGGTTGGACCAGCACCGAAGGCTCCATCTCGCAATAGCCGTGACATCCGGTGACGCGGAGGTGGACCTTCTCTGAAAGGTTTTTGGAGAGGATTTCCCGCTTGGCCAGCCGGATGAGATCATTTGCACCGCTGGCCTGCCCGCAGGTGCCCGCCGGAATGACGACGGTCGGGAAGGAAGGATCTCGGTCGGAAAGGATAAGCTTCTGAAGAATCTTGAAAGCAGAAATCGATCTGAGTCGTTCCGCGATCATGCGTTGTAACCTTTTTCTTGGTTCTGCTGCATGAGCCCTCGTGGCTTGCTAGATGTTTACCCCCTCAACGTCGAGCATATGACTCTTGCAGCCGCGGCGGGAGCATATTTGAATAATGGCCCCGCCCTGGACAATCATCGGCACCATCGGCGCGTCGCACACCGGGCAGTTCCAGGCCCCGAGCAGCTCTGCATGGCAGTGCGGACAGAAGAAGTTGACAACCATTTCCATTGGGATTTCATTGCCGGTTTCAATGGCGTAGCTGCCGTAGAGGCAAGACAACCTCAGCCATCCGTGTTCCTGGCCGAACGACGCCGTGAGGCGGATTGATGGGAAGCCGTCGACGAGATGCTTCGGATCCATCAAACTGTGGTTGCAGCGAGGACAGCTCACCTCAAGTGGGAAAACCCGCCGGTCCTCCGTCACTTCAACCCTATCTAGACCCACGCGGGTCTTGCCGACGATCCGTTGAACGTCCATCGTTCCGACGTTGGAGAAATAGTGGCCGTCCACAACAACGATCGGCCCCAGCGCGCAGGCACCCAAGCATCGGACGCTCTCCAGCGTGAACTCCTTGTCCGGAGTCGTCGCACCATCGCTTCGTATCTTCAACTCATGCTCAAACTCTTCGCAGATGGCGGGACCTCCGCGGACGTGGCATGCGGTGCCGAGACAGACCGAAACGAGATGCTTCCCTCGCGGCCTGAGCCGAAAGGATTTGTAGAAGGTAGCGACGCCGTAGATGTCGACGAGCGACCGGCCCGTCCTATCTGCAACAACCTCCAGCACATCCTGGGGAAGATAGCCATACTTGGCCTGTAACTCTCCGAGAATCGATATCAGACCTCCACGCGCATCCTTGTATTTCTCGACGACGGTTGAAACGCCTTCAGGCTTCATGACAAACCCCTAACGGTTTCAGTCAGTTGCTTCAGAGGCATACAAGCTGCAGTTCTCAAGGATAGATCAACTGTTGAGTCAGGCCCATTGACCAGCATCGATCGCTCATCAACAGTGAGGCGGCAGCTGAGCACAGCAAGTGCCGCACTCGTCGGGAGGCGAGATCACCATTAACACGAACCCCTTTTGGGACCTTCCCTTCGAAGGTAGCAATTTCTATTCCATTGAGGGGCAGGATAGGGGGAAGAGGAAAAACTGATAAGCGGGCACGTTTTTGGACCTGAAGGAGAGTGGGAGCGTGCCCGCCTAGCAATATTGGGAACCGAAGGATGGAGTATCAGAATTAAGAAAGTTGCACAAGACCACTTATGGGAATATCCCAAGTTCCATATAAGCGTTCGCGATCTTTTCGATTGCACTGACGAAAGCAGCCGTGCGGAGATCCGGGCAGCTCGACACTTTCCGGATCTCCCGAATCTGCTGATAAGAGTTGATCATTGTGTCTTCCAGACCTGAGTTCACCAGGTCGACTTCGTCGGGGCCGCGAGCAATCTTTTTCTTCTCCTCGGCGGAGATTGATTTGCCGTACGTTCGCTCGATGCTGGTGACAAGCTGACCGATGGATGATTCGGTGAATCGCTTCCCCATTCTTCCCATTCGAACATGCTGGAGGTTCTTCAGCCATTCGAAATAGGAAACCGTTACACCGCCGGCATTAAGATACATATCGGGGATGACCATGATACCTTTCTGCAGCAAGATCTCTTCTGCGTCGGCAATGATCGGGCCATTCGCTCCCTCGCCGATGATCTTTGCCTTGATACGGGCTGCGTTCTCCCGCGTGATCTGATTCTCCAGTGCCGCGGGGACGAGGATGTCACAATCGAGCTCGAGAGCTTCAAGCGTCTTGGGAATGTTCGTCGCACCCGGGAAGTTGAAGATCGAGCGAGTGTTCTTTCGATGTTTCACGACCTCTTCGACATCCAGTCCTTTCGGATTGTAGATCGCCCCCTCATACTCTGCCAAACCGACGATGAGGCACCCTCCCTCCTGAAGGAACTTCGCGGCATGATACCCCACATTTCCCAGGCCCTGCACCACAACGCGCTTGCCCGACAACCCAGGAGGCAAGCCGAGCGCTTTCATGTCCTCCGCAACGCCGCACGCCTCCCGTATCCCGAAAAACACGCCGCGTCCGGTTGCCTCTCTTCGCCCCCGAATCCCCCCTTGGCTCACGGGCTTGCCGGTCACACACCCGACGGCATCGATAGCCCCCGGGTTGAATGCCGAATACGTATCCGCGATCCAGGCCATCTCCCGTTCACCCGTTCCGTAGTCGGGAGCAGGGACATCAATACCGGGACCGATGAAGTTCTTCTTCACCAGCTCGGCGGTATAGCGCCTGGTGACTCGTTGGAGTTGTGTGACGGTATAATTCTTGGGGTTGATCTTTACTCCGCCTTTGGCTCCTCCGAAGGGGACATCGACGACCGCGCATTTGTAGGTCATCAGCGCCGCGAGGGCTTTCACCTCATCCTCGTCGACATCCTCACTATAGCGTATTCCGCCTTTCGTTGGCAGCTTGTGTTGACTGTGCTCAACGCGCCACGCCTGAATGACTTCGTAGCCTTCACCGACTTGGACCGGAAATTGAAAATGATAGATGCTGTTGCATACTTTGATTTGATCCAGCAGACCTTTCGGGTGTTTGGTAAAGGCCGATGCTTTGTCAAAATTCATCGAAACGCTTTCGAAAAAGCTGGGACTCGTACCGCTCATAGAGGAACTCCTCCTGTCAATCTGTTCTTGAGTGAAAAAGAGAGAATGGGGAAAATAGTACTGCTTCCTAAAATTGCCCCTTTTTGTCTAAAGAAGCAATTGTCAAGGTGTTGAACGCGTGCCGGTTGTGGGAAAACAAAACGGGGCAACCTCACTGGAGATTGCCCCGCTCGAAAATGAGAATGGGTGCGTTTTCTTCTAGGCAGCTGCCGGGCGGCTCATTTCACCAACACAACTTTGCGCGATGCGATGAGTCTCTTGCTCGATTCCAGGGATTCAGCATGAAGGCGAATGAGGTACACGCCGCTCGGCATGTTCCCAGCGATCCACTCCACCTCGTAGTATCCTTTCGACCGCTCGCCCTCCACCAAAACCGCGACGATGTTTCCGAGCATGTTGTAGACCTCCAACTTCACCCTGCTTCTCTCCGGCAATCCGTACCCTATGTTCGTTGACGGATTGAACGGGTTGGGATACGCCTCGCGCAGCACAAACTCATTCGGAATCGCGCCCAACATGCTCTCGACGCCAGTCGCTGGAGATGTATCAACGGTGAAGCCGCCCGTGAGCAAGGCAGAGCCTCCACCCGGAGCAGCATTGGTGACCGTCACGTTCCGACCCCCCGTTGCGGCCGATGCGCCGATGCTGATATCGACCGTGATCTGGGTCGAGCTCGAGATGCTTGTTGAGTTGACCGTGATGTCGGGCCCGAAGCTGACGGTCGAGACGCCTTCCAAGAAGTTGGTCCCCGTCAGCACGACGTTGAGCTTGCTCCCCCGCCCCGCCTGGCTCGGCGAGACCCCGCTCAAGGTCGGTACTGGATTGGTGACCGTGAATGCCCCTGCCAGCGTCGCGCTGCCGCCTCCCGGCGCTGCATTGGTCACCGTAATATCGCGTGGGCCGGTGGCCGCTTCTGGATCGATGGTGACATTTGCGGTCACCTGCGTTAGCGTCACCGAAGAGACGGAATTCACTGTGATGCCACTTCCGTAACTGCAGGTGGTCACTCCGACGAGAAAGTTCGTTCCGGTCACTGTCACATCGAGCGTTTGTCGTCGGTTCCCACTCGCCGGTGTGATGCTGGCGAGGGTCGGAGCAGGGTTCTCGACCGTGAAAGCCCCGGTCTCTGTAGCGGTTCCTCCACCGGGGGCCGGATTGGTCACTGAGACATCCCTTGATCCGGCAGGCGCGTCGAGCGCGATCGTGATGTTTACTTCCATCTGCGTCTTGGTGCCGATGGCGATGGAGTTCACCGTTATGCCCGAACCAAAGTCAACACTGCTGACTCCGGAGAGGAAGCTCGATCCGCTCAACCTGACTGTCAACGTTTGCCCTCTGAAACCGACGGCCGGGGTCATACCACTGATCGTCGGAGCAGGATTGCCAATGGTAAATGCACCGGCCAGCGTCGCCGATCCCCCACCAGGAGTAGGATTTGTGATTGTCACGTCGCGTGGACCTGTTTCCACGCCCGCTCCGATCTTGATCTCTACCCTTATCTGAGTTGAGCTTTCTACGGTCGTTGAAGTCACCGTGATGCCCGGTCCAAAGCCGACCGTGGTCACCCCCGAGACGAAATTCGAACCCTGGAGCACAACCGTTTCATCGGTGCCACGGTCAGCCGCGCCAGGATCGATGCTGGTAAGTGTGGGCACCGGATTGATGAGAGTGAACGCATCCTCCAGAGTACCTGAGCCACCGCCCGGAGCACTATTGGCAACCGTGACATCACGCGCACCGATTGCGGCGGACAGGGATATGGTGATATTGGCGGTAATCTGCGTGGGACTGTTTACCGTAAACGAGTTCACCGTGATCTCGGAGCCAAAGCTCGGCGTGCTGATCCCACCAGCGAACTCTGTCCCTGTCAGCACCACATCCAACGTAGCACCAAGCGCAGCCGTCGTTGGAGATACGCCTGACACCGAGGGCACAGGATTTCCGGTCCCGCCAGCGACCCACCTCGAGAATTCGTTAACACCGGTTAACGTGATCATATTCGATCCAGTGTTAACGGTTCCCCCCTGCGCCGTCCACGTCGATCCACCATCAGTCGACTTATAGAGCGCGAGCACAGTCTCGTTGTTGCCATTGAGCTCGCTGTCCAGATAGTAGTAAACGAATGTTGCATTCAGTCCGCTGTTTGTCACCGGCGCGATGTCGAAGTACCGCTTGACGGGGACACCGGGAGGAAACGTTGGAGCAGTGCCGGTAACACGCGTCACGGTCGTGCTTCCCGGCCAAGCGCCGGCGGCATTGATTTCCAGGCCCATACCGCCGAAGGTCTGGTTCACTCCTGTCAAGCAGACGCGTGCGGTTGTAAGGTTGCCGATAACAGAGTAGGATGCTGTCTCCGTTATGGTCGCGGAGCTGCCAAGCGTCAGCGTGTGCGATCCGGTGGTCACGTTGCCTCCAAGGACATTAAGTGCTCCCTCGACAGTTGTTGCTTCGCTAAGGGTTACAGTGCCGGGGGAGTCGATCTCGATGTCGTTGAACGTGCCGCGAATCGTAGTTGTCCCGGAGCTCACAACAAGGGGCGGCGAGAAAGTGCCGTCCACCACAATCGCGACACTGCCATTCGTATAGAGATGAGTATAAGGGCCTCCTGATACGTTTCCGCTGCTGCTGACGGTGAGAGACCCCCCCGCCAGTGTCAGGTCATTGCTCCCTTCACCCTGGAGCTGGAGGATTCCGTCGACCACGACGGACGAGCTTGTCCAAGTGAGACTCTCCTGCAGATACGCTTCAGTGTAATTCGCGATCGTGAGATCGCCCCACGTGCCATCCCCAGCAATGGTGCAAGAGCCTTCCCCCGCATCGACGGTCGTCGGAGCCGAGACGACGTGGTTGTTCGCAAAGGTCCCATGGGAAGAGAACTGAAACGTACCGGAGCCGTTGATGGTGCCATTAGTTCCGACAGCGACATTTCTCGTTGCCCGGAGGTATCCCCCGGGAATCGTGAGGATCGCGGAGCCTTCAGGTCCTACGGAGATATTCCCATCGAAGCTGTTCGTGCCAGATGCCGTTGTTGTTCCTGCGCTGACCTCGAGAGGCACGGAGAATGTGCCGCCTTGATCGACGGTCGTACTGCCCTGGGTAACGACCTTCCCGAATCTCACGACCTCCCCACTATAGGTGTCTTCCACATACCCGGTGGTACTGAGAGTAAGTACCACGCCGTTGAGCGTGAGAATATAGCCGTAAATATCGATACCTCCCTCGACAACCTCTATTGTTCCTCCTGTGATGGTCAAATGGTTGGATAGCCGAGGGTAGCCCAATTCGATCCTGAGGGTACACCAGGTGAACGTTCCAGACCCTTCAAGATAGTGGTCACAGTCATCGTCGATGAGCAGGTTGGCGATTGAAACAGTCGCGCCATCGAGTGTGAGATTCGATCCGGAGAAGTTCAGCGTAGAGGAGGCTCCTGAGATTGTCCCTCCCACCGTCAGATCGGCTTCGACGGACGCGGTCTTGCCGGACGCCACTTGAATCGTCGCTCCAGGGGCGATCGTGATCCCACAGTAGGAGGTGA
>Ga0315282_10001933_pt1 | contig 38800 bp, 23 predicted proteins | sample YL17G07_20_MG_FD_203693 | JGI IMG/M metagenome (GOLD analysis project Ga0315282, IMG submission 203693) | Sediment microbial communities from Yellowstone Lake, YNP, Wyoming, USA - YL17G07_20 | ecosystem: Environmental > Aquatic > Freshwater > Lake > Sediment | place: USA: Wyoming | collected... | reverse complement strand
ACCTCGGCCCTGTCGTTTCTCCGTCTTCGTCCCCCGGCAAGAAGTGGTACGTGGACACCGTCGGCGGCACCCTTCGTGGCCCGGACGTGCCCGCCGGACCGAACGACTTTCCCTTGTCGGGCGCGGACCTGGAGGCGCTTCGCCGCGTATGCGCCTCCACGGTTACCGGCCCTGAACCTCTTCCACTCGTCAGCAAGCGATCCGGGCGGACCTTGATGCGGCTGGTGATCCGGCTCTTCGAGGTACAGCTCGAATGCGGCCTGCGGGGAGCGCGATTCCTCGAGGAGATGGTCCTCGGCTCTCCGTCCGGTCCTTGAGTTCGCTGGAAGGCCCCAAGGACCTCAAGGACTCCAGGGACCCCCAAGGACAACAGGAATCCGGCGGACGCCAGGGATCCGGTGGCATCAACGAACGTTTGCGGTTTGGGTCCGTTCCCTCGCTCAATAGCCCTGCCAACCCGACACCCCGGTCCAGCGGTGGGCGAGAGGCAGGGTCGCGAACGTGGCCGTGCCGGTGGTCCAGGCGGCGCCGGCGCCGTTTGACACATAGGCCCGGTAGAAGTATTGCTTGAGCGGCAGCAGATCCAAGACGCCCCGGGAGAACTCGCCGGTTCCGAAAACTCCCAACACCTCGCAGTGCTCCCAGGCGGACGGATCGGTTCCGCCATCCGTGCCGCCCCAGTAGATCCGAACCCAGGGGTCGAGGCCGCCCGTGGAGGTCACCTCTCCCTTGAGCGTGGCCGAGACGGCGCCGACGTTGACGGGCGCAAGGTTCCGGACGGAGGGCGCCGAGGCCGGGGGAGTTGCGTTGGGAGTGGGCGCGGCGGCCAGCCAGTTCGCGGGATCGTTCCCGGACCGGGGCGCGGCAATCCGCGTCAGAGACATTCCCGTGCCGTCGGCGTCCGGCGTGAAGGGCGCCTGGTCGAAGTAGATCACCTCATCCGCTATCACCCAGGAAATGGGATCCATGAGCAGATCGGGGGGCTGCGGCCTTTCCAGGGCGATACGTTCGCCCCGGTTGGAGAGACTTCCCGAATAGGGTCCGTACACCGGTTTGACGATGTCCCGCAACGCCCACTTTGACCGGAACAGATAGAGGGCCGCCGCGTCGGACGGATCGAACGCAACCACCAGCGCGTAACCGCCGGGGGGGATGGAGGCTCCCGATGGGAAGACGTAGTCCACTCCGCCCGCGAGACGCCAGGAACCCGCGGGATTGGATAGCGTGATAGTCCCGGTGGTCGGGTTGAGGATCTCGACGTACTCGGTGGCCGTGGTGTCATCATCGGGATGGTACATGATCTCGCTGATCACGAGGTCCGAGCGTGGAGTGGCGTTTTCCGCGCCGGGGGTGAGCGGCATGGGATACCAGTAGGTCTCGCCGTCGGCGAACCTTCCCAGGGAAGTGGCGTTTTCCTGACCTTCGAACCGGATGCAGTCCACCACCCTGTCTTGGGAAGTGCCGGGCATGTAGGAGAGCAGCACCTGCTCACCCATTTTGCTCAGTCCGAATCCGGCGGTGATGGGATTGTGGAAATCGTGGATCTCGTCAAAGGTGCGGAATCCACGCGCGGGAATGGCGGTTCCGTTGGGGATGGCCCACTTCTTCAGGTTGTTTGGGTCGTCGCTGAGATAGAAGTCATACAGCGCGGCAACGGACGCGGCGGGGTTATAGAGCTCGAGCCAGTCGTTGGAGTCATACGGGGGAACCGCGTAGTCCGTGTGGGCCGCGATTTCGTTCAGTTTGACGGGAACCAGGGGCGCCGGATCAGAGAGACCCGGCGAGCCCTTGATCAGGGTGCTGGCCCGCCAATTCCCGCCGTAGTACAAGGACCCGCTCGATTGCGCGTCCATAGCCGCTGCCAGGGGAACGAGGGAGTGCCCGGCGCCGTCCGCGGGCAGCGGCCAGCCCCGGCCATCGCCGTATTCAAACTCGACGAGGGTTTCGCCGCCGGCTCCTTGTATCCTGAACTCCTCGCCGCTGTTCTTCAGGCTGCCCGAGTATTCGCCCGCGACGGGGAGCGCCGTTCCGTAGCGCGCCTGGAAAGCCGCCAGGTTCTTCACGAGCAGGAGGTATTCACCGGGCCCCAGAACCGTGTGCTGGGCAAAGGCGAACGACACCCCACCACTCAGCGTGACGCTCGTCAGGTCCAGGTCCTGTCCGCCCGTGTTCCGCAGTTCCACGAACTCGAAATCGTCTTTGTCCTGGAAGTCCGCGAGGATCTCCTGGGTGGATGGCGGGAGCGGGTTGTACATCAGCTCCGTCACCCGCAGCTGTCCCTGCGTCCCGGCGGGGATCACCTGCCATGTTTTCGACGCGGTGGGGGTCGCCTGGTCCTGCCATACGTCCGCGTAGTTCTTCCCGATCACATAGACGGTGTACGTCCCATTGGCCAAACTGGTCAACTGGAGGGGAAAGGAGGTGGGGACTTCCGCAGTATAGGGACCGGTATTCACCCGGTATCGGTAGGCTACGATTCCGGCGCCTCCCACGGAGAGGGTGATGTCGCGGCGCGAGGTGACGGGCGCCGGTTCGCCGGAGATGTTCGCCCATGCGGAAACCAGCGCTCCCATGTCCCGTCCGTTGGGGCCGGTTGCGATGGCGGGGGAGCCTTGCGCGAGACGAAAGTCCCGCATGATGGGGCTCGTGAAGAGGGGGTCGGCGGCGACGTTGCCCACGCCGAGCGCATGGTGCTCGGCGGGAAGGATATTGCGGTTGGCGCGGATGACGGGCGCCTTTCCCGACCGCGCGGAGAACTGGTTTTGGAACACGGCGTTCATGTTCCAGAAGATGTTGCCGTCAATGTCCGCGCCCAGTCCGTTGAAGACAGGCAGTCCGGTATGGCTGAGGATGCGGTTGGTCTCGTCGAAGTTGATGGAGGCGATCCAGGCGCCGCAGAAATCGTTGTGCTGGATCATCGCGAACGCGCCTTCCTTCAAGAGGACGTCGTGGTCGTTGTTGATGAAGATGTTGCGCGCTATCATCAGGGTCGTGGTGGTGGCGCCGTCCAGTCCGGTGGAAATCGCGTTGGAACTGCTCTCGCGGGGGGCGTCCTGGTGGAAGTTCATGAAGAGGTTGCCCTCGATCTGGGCGTCGCAGCTGTCCATGTCCAGCGCCTCGTCGGTTCCCCCGGCGAACACGTTGTTGTAGAACTGGAGCACCCCTTCGGGCTTATCGGCCCGCACCCAGTCAATAATATCGTTGTAGCCGACTGTTGGCAGGAAATGGTTCCCGTCGAAGATCACGTATCCGCCCATGGGAATCCCCGTGCCTTCCACGATCTCCGAGCCGTGGCCGGCCGGGAAGAGGCAGTGGCGCACCAGGAGGTTGGGATGGTCGCATTTCAGGATGACGTGAGCGGCCTCCGTGAAGGTCATGTTGTCCAGCAACACCTTCGACGCGGTGATGAGCATCGCCTGGGAACCGCTGTCCGAGTAGTCCTCGTCGGTATAGGTCACGCGGTTGTCCATCATCGTTCTGTCGAATATGACGCCACCCCAGCCCGCCTGGGTGGCCGGATTGTAGGTCAGGCGGATGCGCTGGGTTTCCGTCCCTTCGCAAAGAAGGCGTCCGCCGCTCTGGACGATCAGCCGGGTTCCGCCCGCGAAAAACAGAACGCTGCCCGGCTCGATCGTGAGCGTGACGCCCGAGGGGACTATCAGATCGGAGGCGACCAACCAGGGGCTTCCCGCGGCGGTCAGGGTCGCGTTGCCGGTAAGGGTCCCGCCGGTGGTTGAACCCGTCGCGCCCGTGTCGTACCAGATCGTGATCGTCTGAAGTTGCAGTTGCCGGCCCGTCCCATTGGGGCCGTCATAGGTTCTCACCCAGACCGTGTTGAACCCCGGCGACAGGGTGATGCTCCTGCCTCCGCCGACAAAGGGCCTGACTCCGAGCAGCTCGAGGTCCATCCCCAGATCCGAGCTGGTAGCGTTGATCTGGTGCACTTCCACGGCCAGCACGTTTGTGCCGTTGACCAGATGTGAGGCGGGAACCGTGTAGTTGAAGAAGAGTGTCTCGTTAGGGGCCGAGACCGTGGTGGACGCCCACGTGCTGTAGGTGATCACGGCGGGAGCGGCCGGCATATTGGACCGGACGACTTCCTGCCCGTTCAGATACACCACCGCGCCGTCGTCGCGCGTGAGGTTCAGGCGCAGCTCGCTGTAGAGCGACGCGTCCGCAACGGTGAACTCATGCCGGAAGTAAGCCGTGGGGTACTTGTTGTTCGCGTTGGGTCCGTATCCTATCGTCGTTGCCTCTCCATCGCCACCGTATCCCAAGCGGGCCGGACCGGACGGCCAGGTGCTCGCGGCGGGATAGGACACGGCCCGCCAGGCCGTTCCCAGGTCCGTGCCCGTGTCGTTGTACTTCCACGTCGAGTTCTTCGGCACGATCTCCTCGGTTGTGCCGCCCGCGCCCGCCGACAGGGACCAGTTTCCGGTGAAGGGATCCCACTGCTCCGCGACGGCGCCGTTGACCGTGATGGAGACCGTTTCCGCCACGGGAGCCTTGCCGTAGATCGTGGAAACCGTGTGGGTCGTGGTCTGGTAGTACCCGCCCACCGTTGGCAGTCCGCATTCCACCGTAAACTCGGTGGGAATCTGCGAACGGACGTAGGCGTTGCGGTTGAGCTGGAACTGCTTGATGGCGGCGAGTTCGGCGGCGGAGACATAGCTGCCGATCGCGTCGTCCACCAGGCGGTCGAAGTTGTGCGCCGCGAAACTCGTCTCCATGAACTGCAGGAGTTTGCGGTAGTAGATGGGCATGAATTCGGGGCGCTGGAAGAAGCGGTTGACCGTGCCGGTGTTCCTGGCGCGGAAAATGCCCGCGGTGGCCGAGCCGGGACTGTCGCCTCTGCCCAGGATCGTGTCGTTGTCGTGTTGAAGCAGGACGAAACGCCGGTCCAGCAAGCCGCGGTACACACCGAAGTCGTCGCCGTAGCCCGTGCCCAGACAGGTTTCGTTGTTCGTGAGAAGCGTGTTGAGCGCGAAGTATTCCATCCACTGCTCCACGTTCACGAGGCGCCGGGCTTCGGACACGTATTGGGAGTCCGGCGTGTTGTTGAGAACGCGCGTGAGCTCGATGAAGTCGCGCCAATCGTTCTCGTCCTGGTTGGTTTCCTTGAGATAGTAAGGCGCGTAGCTGGCCGGGTTTTCGCCAAGATACCGCAGGTCGGCGTTGTAGTTGCTCCATACGGCGCGATAGAGATTGCCTCCGGGATCGTTTGGGAAATGGTTTTCCACGAAATCGGCGTCCCGCGCTTCCACCAGGCAGTAGGAGCCGTACATCACGTTGTTGGACGTGGCCAGGTTGGCGCCGTTCACGCGGACCTGGGCCGCCCGGGCGTTCTCATGCGCCACGCCGGACGCGGCAAACAGAAGGCTACCCAGCAGCTGGAGATGCCCGTACTTGCTGTTGAGGTTGATGCCGGTGACGCCGTTCCACGCGTGGTCGCCACGGAAGCTGACATGGTAGTTGTTGGGCGGGTTGCCGCTGGTTCCTTCGCCCCGGTTGCGCACGCCCACGTTGTAGCGCGCCTTGATGCCTTCCTCGTCCCTGCTGATGAAGGTCCCGTTCATCTGAGCCGCGCTGTAGCGCTCGTTCGTGACGCCGGGAGGGTCCGTTCCGTCCCCGATCGCCACCAGTTCCTGCCGTTCCGCGTTGGTGATGATGAGGTGATAGAGGGGCATACCGGTAGAGGCGGGCGCTGTGTCATCCACCAGATACAGAATGTTCACAGTTTGCTTGGGGACGCCGCCGGCAAGAGCGGGCGCTGGATACATGCGCGTGTTGTTCACAATATCACGCGCCTCGATGTAGAGCTCGACAACGGTTTTGTCCGGCTGGGGGGGCAGGATCGCCCCATAGACGCCGTCCCCCGCCAGGCCGTCGCTGCTCAGGCCGTCATCCCGCATCGGAGTGGTGAGAAAGGAAGCGTCGCCGTCCTTGCGATAGTGCGCCGTCACGGCGGCGGGCGCCCCGGCTTCGTCCAGGAGGCGCGCGGTGACCGCAACGCTCTGCGTGGATCTTGGCAGGATGGGCTGGAGCGACACGTCCAGAATCAGCGGGGCGACGTTGGGGGACGCCACGGAGTTGGCCGCGCCGGGAGTTCCCTGGTTGTTGGTGCTGGCGGCCCAGTTCTGGCCGTATTGGTTGGGCATGTTCGGGTTGATGAGCTCCAGGGATCTGCCGCCGCCGTCGTGCGCGTCGGACCAGACCCAGCCGTGGTGGCCATAGCTCAGAGGCCCCTCCTCGCGTTGAGCCCAATCCCCGCTGTCGGCGTATCTCACTTCATCCACCTGGTTGCCCAGGCTGTCTTGGATCTCGATCCGTTCGGTTTGGTTGTCCAGATGCCCGCGCCATTTTCCCACCACGTTGGTGACACCGGGGTACTTCAGCGTGAAAGACGTAAGGTTGGCCGCGACTACCAGGTATTGGCCCGGCTGAAGGTGGATCGCGGGGAAGTTGAAGTCCACGCCATCCGTTATCTTCCATCCCTTGAGGTTGACCGGCGCAGTGCCTCGGTTCAGCAGCTCGATATACTCGTCTTCGGTTCTCAAACTCGAGGGGTGATACATGATCTCATTGATCACAACGTCCTGGCACCAGCCCCTGCAGGGCAGAAAACAGACCGCCAACCAGAACAAACCCCAGACTACTCTCCTACTACTGGTCATCCCACGCATGATAACTCCTCCACTTCCCCGGGGGCCTTCCCCCGCGCGATACTTCATCATTGTCTCATAATGCCGCATCCGCAGGGAAGTGATTATTGCGTTTAGCTCGCGCGTCGGGCGCATCTTGACTCCGCTACCAAGCTGCCCCCGCCGACTTTACGTCGGTGGAGCGATGGTTTTGCTCCAGAACCGGGCATATTATTCATCCACGTCCCCGCCGACTTTATGTCGGTGGAGCGGTGATTGAACCCCGCCGCTTCTCGCCATAAGTTTTCTGGCACTCATCCACGCCCTCTCTCACATTGTCGCCACCTAGGGTTCGCAAATGAAAAGAAAACCACCGCTCCACCGACATAAAGTCGGCGGGGGCGATATGAAGAGCGTGTCAGCTCTGGAGCAAAATCATCGCTCCACCGACATAAAGTCGACGGGGGCGTTTGAAAGCGGCAGGCGAGACGCCCTATCTCGTCTAGCTCGCGCGTCCCATCTCGCGTGCGCCAAAAAGAACATGCAATTCGCGCTGCGGTATGCTTCAATCGCACATGCCCTATCCGCATTCGGGCGGATTGGGGACGGCGCGAAAGCCGATGGGCCAAGGCCCATCCTACACGCGGACCGGCCAACCCGCGACCGGCAGACCGGGCCGACTGGCCGACCGGCGACCGGCAGACCGGGCCGACTGGCCGACTGACAGACTCCCCCAAGGAACCCAACGCATGGACACCATTCGAATTGAAGGCGGCCACCCGCTCTCGGGCGAGGTGGAAACCAGCGGGGCCAAGAACGCCTCGCTGCCCCTGATGGCCGCCGCACTTCTCGCCGATTCCCCTTCCCGGCTCGATCGGATTCCCCATTTGCGGGACATCGTGACCATGGGTGAGATGCTCGAGCGCCTGGGCGCCCGCGTCACACGCACCGATGGAGGTCTCGATATCGCCCCCGCTGGTTTCGCTGATGCGGAAGCCCCCTATGACCTCGTGTGCAAGATGCGGGCTTCGATCTATGTGCTGGGGCCTCTGCTGGCCCGTTTCGGCCACGCCCGCGTCTCCCTGCCCGGAGGGTGCGCCATCGGGAACCGCCCCATTGACCTGCATCTGCGCGGCTTTGAGGCGCTGGGCGCCAGGATTACCATCGAGCACGGCTACGTGGACGCCCAAGCGCCCGCGGGCGGTCTCACCGGCGGAGAATGCGTTCTCGAAGGTCCCAGCGGATCGAGCGTGGGGGCTACATGCAACGTGCTGATGGCCGCCACCCTCGCGCGCGGCAAAACGGTCCTGCACGGAGCGGCCCGGGAACCCGAAGTAGGTGACCTGATCGGCTATCTGAACGCCATGGGGGCGCGCATCAGCGGCGCAGGCACGGGCACCTTGGAGATCGAGGGCGTCCAGCGCCTGGGGGGCTGCGTCTATCGCGTAATACCCGACCGCATCGAAGCGGGGACCTTCCTCGTGGCGGCCGCCATGATGCGGAGTGAGGTGACCGTGCGCAACTGCCGGCCCGACCACATGCAGGCCTCCCTGGATAAGCTGAAAGAGATGGGCGCACGGCTGGAGATATCCGGAGACTCTATCCGCGTTGTGGCCGACGGCCCGCTTCGTCCGATCGCGGCCCGGACGCTGCCCTATCCTGGCTTCGCCACCGACATGCAGGCGCAGTTCCTCGCCGCCCTGTCGCTGGCCGCTGGCGAAAGCACGATCACCGAGACAATTTACCCCGACCGGTTCATTCACGTGGCGGAGCTCAACCGGATGGGCGCCGACATCCGCGTGACAAACGCCACAGCCACCGTGCGCGGCGTAGCGAAGCTGACGGGCGCGACGGTCATGGCGAGCGATCTGCGCGCCTCCGCGGCGCTGATCCTGGCGGGCCTTGCGGCGGAGGGACAGACGGAGATTCTGCGCGTGTATCACCTCGACCGCGGCTACGAGCGTCTCGAGGAGAAGTTCCGCGCCTTGGGAGCCGTGATGGAGAGAGTCCCCTCCAGCAAAACGGAGCCTTCCGGTCCCTAGCACGGCGCCTTCGCCGATGAGATGACAGTTCTGTGTCCTACTCCCCGTACAGGTCAAAGGAGAGAATAGTGGGGACCTCGTTTGCTTCGAGAATGTTCAGCCGGACATAGCGGGTTTCGACGGGGCCGAACTTCAGTTCCAGGTTCGCGCCGATCTTCTCCCCCTTCGCCGCCGTTTTCCAGTTGCCTTCTTCTCCCACCTGCAGCTCAAAGCGGCGAACGCGGTCCCACGAGCCTTCGTCTATCACGGCGCGGCGGATGCGCGTTTTCCCTCCAAGGTCCACCTGCAGCCAACCCGAGCGGCTTTCCTCCGCGGCGCCCCAACGCGTTGCGGGGTCCCCGTCGAAAGCCTTGGCCGCGTCGAAACCGGGCAGGCTCTTCCACGTGCTCGATGCGCGGGCGGACTTGCCGCGCGAGAGAGGCGGCGGGGGCGGCGGGGGCAGCTTGAGTTCACCCCGGATATATTGGCCGACCTTGCGCAGCGTCCGCACGTCCACGTCGCGGATGCGGCCGGCGTAATCCGGGCCGGCATCGAGCGAGAAGATGTTGCCATATTTCACCGCGCCAAGATAGTCGGCGTAGATATTCTCCGCCGGGAGGCAGAGACTGTCGTGCTTCGGCAGGGAGTAGAACCACATCGCGCCGCCCTCGTGCGAGGGCAGAATCGGGTAGGTGAATTCGCCGACGAGATACGGGGGCGGAACTTTGCCGGGCCGTCCCATTTCGCCCGCGCGAAGGTCGCCCGCGCCGCCGCCGTTGAAGCCGACAAAACAATCCGGCTGGAATCTTTTGACCCATGCTGTGATTTCCTTGCGGTCCAGACCGCCGTTGCCCTGCGCGCAATCCATCCAGTAGAATTCGATGGGACCGTACTGTGTGCAGAGTTCCTCGAGTTGCGCCTTCTGCATTTCCGGCGTGTAGCCGCCGGGATGATAGAGCCTGTTGTCATCGAACTCGCCGAGCGAAAAATACAGCGCCAGCTTGATGCCGTGCTTGTCGCAATTCCGGCGCAACTCACGCAGCACGTCCCGGCCCAGCGGACTCTTCGTCACCTTCCGATCGGTGGTCTTGGTGTCCCAGAGGCAGAAACCGTCGTGGTGTTTGGTGAGGAAGAGGATGTAGCCCATGCCCGCCTCCTTCGCCGTCTTCACCCACTGCTCGGTGTCGCATCCCGTGGGGTTGAACAGCGCCACGTCCGTGACGCCGGGAGTCCATTCCTTGCCGGAGAAGGTGCTGAACGACCAGCAGATGAACATGCCGAAGCGCAGATTCTGCAACTCCTTCACGCGTTTCGGGGTGGGGGAGGGGATGTCCTGGGCGGGCGCGGGGACCGCCTGGGACAGAAGAACCACGGACATCAGGGACATAAAGGACCAAAGGGACTTAAGGGACATAGGAGACTTGCGAGACATAGGGCACCTCCTGAATGGACTGGGCGGCCGACGAACTGGCTTGCTTCCGTAACACGCTAAAGCCTGCACTACATACTGGTGAACTGGCCAACTGACCGACCGGCGTTGATGGGCCAAGGCCCATCCTACGGGCATACTCGCGAACCGGCATACTCGCGAACGGGCGAACGGGCGAACTTGCGAACCGGCGAACCGGCGAACTGGCCGACCGGCTGACCGGCGAACTGGCCGACTGGTGAACCGGCGAACTGGCCGACTGGTGAACCGGCGAACTGGCCGACTGGCCGACTGGCCGACTGACCGACTGGCCGACTCCTCACGCGTATTCCTCGGCCACCTCCTTAGCCAGCCGCGCCCATTCCCATAGGCGCTGCGGCTCGTAGCGCACGGTGCTGACGTCCTTCATGATGATCTCCACCGTGCAGCCCCGCGTCTTGTCCAGGACTTGGCGCAGGTTCTTGCGGGCCTGGTCGGGATGCCATTGATCCGTCGCGAGCACCGCCGGATTTGGCTTGTGCGACAGGACGTACTTCGAACCCGCTTTCTCGACCATCTTGTCCACATTGGCCCAGGGACTCATCGAAACCTTGCGGAGGTTGGGCACGCTCGTGAGAATATCCAGCTTCAGGTGCAGGGGTTCGCAGCACCCGTAGTAGTTCAGCCCGAAGTTCCGGAGCCAGCGCCGCTCGTATTGCAGCGCGAACTCCTCGTGCATCTTGGGCGAAACGTCCGAGAAGATTTGGGCCGTGGCGCAGCCCCACTGATTGCGGGGGTGGACATGCCCCGGATCGAAATCCGCCCCGGGCAGATCCGCGGTGTAACCCAGCCCGCCCGACCCCACGCGGTAGTTTCCCGGCGTGACCGACAACACGTTGAGTTCCCGCCACTGCCGCAGGCGCGCCAGGTAGGCGCCGACGAGCCGGTCCATGGCGTGGTGCACCAGCTCGGGCCGTAGCGCCAGGTCCAGCATCGCCTCCTGCACGCCCCACCAGCGGATCAGCTCGTCCCAGGGCGCGAACCATTGATGGACCACGCCGCATTTCCGCACCGGCAGAACGTCGCCGAAGGTGTTGTGCAAAGCCTGGTAGTTCCGTTCGCTGGTCTCTGCGTCGAGCGTCAGCTGGGGTGTTTTGATCTTTTCCAGGTCCTTCTCTTCATGGATCTGCGGGTGGTATTCACGTGAGACCACGTCACTTGCCGCGTCCGTTCTCACCACGCTCACGTCCTCGTCTATTCCAAAACCGGTGTCCTGGATCACCAGGGAGGAGTAGAAGACCGGCTCGACCACCATGTCCACGGGCATGTGGCGCCATCGGTAGATGATGTGGCGTAGCGTCCACTCGGCGGCACGGTAGAAGGGGTGTTCGCAGCGCAGCGTGAGCTCGTCCTGATGGTTCATCTCATGCCAGGGCTCTTCGTTGATCCAAACCAGCGGTTTGCCCGGCTTGAGGCTGTTGAGATCGGTCCATCGGCGGATAGTCTCTTTGTGCGCGGGCAACGCGGCGATCTCGGCCTGCTGTTCGGCCAGCTGCCGCAGAACGGCCCTGTCGTGGGCCGAAACCGAGTCCGGGGCGACTCCTGAGACGGCCTCCACCGTCGTAGCGCGCGTTTGGGAAACGTCCATGGCAAACTCCTCCCGCCCAAAAGCCTGCTCAAGACCCGGGCAAATCCGCATGCCCGAGTGAATCTAGTGGTTCACAATCGTGGAAGGCGTGCCCCATCCGGCCGCTTTCCTGTTCCAAGCGGGGTCACACCGGTGGAAGCCGCCCGCAAGGAAAGTGAGGTTCAGGTTGTCAATCATGCCGGTCTCTCTCCGGAGATCGGGCCCGTATAGCGCATGGATTCGTTAGGATTGTGCATGGCCACCATGTCTCTTGCCCTGCAAGCCACTCTTAATACCATCCAGACAGCGCGGAAGTCAATAGTCTTCATCTGCCAGTAGTCTTCATTTGCCAGACATTCATCGGGTCCTGCAAAGGTAAGATCGTATATATGTTCCGCATGATCCGCCATTGACAAGGCGAGGCTGCCGGAGTAGCATCCGGGGAACAAGTGGCAGGAGACACAATCCTGACAAAAGAGGAGTAATACAGATGAGAAGAGGACATTTCGGATTTACACTGATCGAGCTGCTGATCGTTGTTGCGATCATCGCCATTCTAGCCGCCATCGCGGTTCCGAATTTCCTGGAGGCGCAAACCCGCGCAAAGGTTTCGCGCGTGAAGGCGGACCAGAGGTCCGTCGGGACGGCTCTCGAAGCGTATTTCGTGGACTACAACGCCTTTCCTGAACCCCAGCCGGTTGACTATTCGCACGTCTTCATTCAGTACCTTGCGCAGCTGACCACACCGGTGGCATTTATCACCTCCGTGCAGTTGGTGGATCCCTTTACGCCCAAGAGAGACGAGAACATCGGCTGGACCTGGGCGCCCGACTTCCGTGGCACCTACCAGTACATTTACTATGGGGGATGGTGGGCGCAGGCGGTCCATCCGGATTTCATCCGCAGGGCTTTCATCATGCACAGCTATGGGCCTTCCAGGAGTGAGCCGCACATGTCTCACTATCCTTACCGGGTTCTCGTGAATCCCAGTTACACGGAGGGCAATGCCAACTGGCCCCCGAGTCCGAGCGATTGCCTTTATGATCCCACGAACGGAACGAAGAGCCGCGGCGGCATCGGGCGGTGCGGGGGATTCGCCGGCCTCCCGCAGGTCCTCGGCGGGTAATGGCCGCTGCATCTCTTGGGAAAACGGGTGGAAGACGATTCCGGCGGATTGCAGACTGGTTTTTCCAGGCAACGATCCGCCGGACTGTTTTTGCCCGTGACGTGGAACACCTGTTTGGAATACACTCTAGTTCACTCTCGCATCCGGAAGGAGATCGGGTCATGACAGAAGCCAGAGTGGGGTCTCGCAGTTCGAGATTCTAGCTCTCCCCCAGAAGCCTCCTGACTATGCCGACCAGGCTGCTGGATTGATAAGGCTTCGCCAACACTCCGCCTAGATCCTGATCGGCGAAACGGCCGGTGACTTCCTCTTCACTGTATCCGCTGGAGATGATGATAGGGACATCCCCACGAATCATGCGGATCTCCCGGCAGGTCTGTTCCCCATCCATCACCGGCATGGTCAGATCCAGGATCACGCAGCTGATCTCGTCGGGACGTTCGCGGAACAAACGAATCGCTTCCTGCCCGTCCGAGGCGATCATCACCCGGTATCCAGCCCGTTCCAGCGTTTTTTTGCCCAGTTCGCGCACCGCCGGCTCATCGTCCACGAAAAGGATGCACTTCTCCCTGCCCGGAACACCCCGAAGGGCGGCCCTGGCGACGGGTTTCGCCTCTTTCTCCGGAAGGGGCGCGCTCTGGGGGAAGAGAACCAGGAACACGCTGCCTTCTCCCGGCTTGGAATCCACCAGGATCGTGCCCTTGTGTCCTCGCACGATTCCGAGCACGGCGGCAAGCCCCAGCCCCCGGCCCGGGAACTTGGTGGTGAAGAAGGGATCGAAGATCCGTTTGTAGGTGTCCTCGTCCATCCCGCAGCCCGTGTCGGCCACCCCCAGAAAAACCATCTTTCCGGGGGGAATTTCGCTGCCCGGGAAGACCTTCCTGAGGCGCGGATCGTCGCGGTCCATTGCGCCCGAGGAGATGGTCACAGTGCCCCCGTTTGTCCCGATCGCCTCGACCGCATTTGTCACCAGCTGCGTCAGCACCTGCCGCAGCTGCGAGGAATCGCCCAGAACGTCCGGCAGCGTCTCGGCCAGACGGTACTGTGCCATGATTCCCTGGCCTATCGCGGCCTCGAGCGCAGGCTCCATTTCGCGGACCAGGTTTGTGAGCGATATCTTCTCGAGCTGCAGCTTCCCGTGGCCCGAATAGGCCATCATGTTGCCGCTCAGCTGCGCCGCGCGCAGCGCCTGCTGCCGCATTACCTCGACGAGATTCCGTTGTCCCGAATCCTCCGGCAGATCCAGCAGAAGCAGTTCCGCATTCCCCAGGATCACCATGAGGATGTTGTTGAAGGTGTGGGCGATTCCTCCGGCCAGCACCGCCAGACTCTCAAACTTCCTGGCTTCCTGCACCTTCTCCTCAAGGAGTCTGCGGGCTTCCTCGGACCGCTTGCGCTCGGCGATCTCCCACTCGAGCTGCGCGTTGGATTCGGACAGTTCCCGCGTCCGTTCCACCACCATCATCTCCAGTTCGCTCGCCTTCAGCGCCGCTTGGCGGGCCAGCTGCCATTTCTCCGTGAGAGCGCCGGCCAGCTGCGCCACCTCCGCCGAGTCGAAGGGTTTCTTCAGGATCAACAGCCGGTCGGTTCTGCCAAGCGCGCGGGTGATCTCTTCCCATGAGTAGTCCGAATATGCCGTGCAGATGACAATCTGGATCTCCGGATCGGCTTTCCAGAGATGCTGTATCGTTTCGAGGCCGTCCCATCCGGGAGGCATCCGCATGTCCACAAACGCCAGGCGGTAGGGGTTCTTCGCGGTCAGAGATATCCGCACCTTCTCAAGGGCTTCCTTTCCCTGGAAAGCGCTGTCCATATCATAGATCAAGGCCGGGAAGGGCTTTTGCTCCTGACCACCAAACAGTTTCGCCTCCATATCTTCGAGTGCGCCCGAGTCCACCTCGTCGGCCAGGATACGACGGAAGTCCTTGTGGATGTCGGGATTGTCATCCACGATCAGAATCCGGCGGGCCGTTGAGTATTCGGGCAGGGTCATCGTGCATTCTCCTGGGGCCTGAAGGGAAGGTCCAAGGTGAATATCGCGCCCCTCCCGGCTCCGGCGCTCTGGACCGTCAGCGAGCCCTGCATCTCGCGGGCCGCGATCGCGCCGCTGTGAAGCCCGAAGCCGTGACCTTCTTTTCTGGTGGTGAAACCATAACTGAAGACCCGCGTGAGGTCCTTCTCCGCAATTCCGATGCCGTTGTCCGCCACTTCAATCACCAGCCGGTCCGGCTCCACCTTGCGGCTCCGGATCGTCAGGATTTTGTCCCTCCGCTCGCTCACGGCAATCGCGTACTTGCCGTTGCTGATCAGGTTCGTCAGGATCTGCAAGATTCTGTGCCGGTCCAATAGGCAAGGAGGAAGATCGGCATATTCACGCCGGATGTCCACACGGTGTCGCACCAGCGCGTCGGCGTTCAGGCGCAGGGCGTCCTCGAGCAGCTCGCTCACCAGGACCGGTTCGGTGACGCCCGCCGACTTGCTGTAGGACTGCTGCAAACTGATGATTTCCTTGACATGCTGAAGGTGGAGGTCCAGTTCATCCAAGTCCTGAAGAAGTGTTTCCTGGTCCTTCAGAATCTGCTTGGCCAAGCCGTGAAGATATTCCGGCAGATTGCGGCCCCGTTCATCCTGCGTGACGAAGTGCCCCAGGTCCGCCTTGTGCTCTTGGAGCAGGCCGGAAACCTTGGCCAGATTCACGGCCTTCCAGTGGCGGATCCTGCCCTGGATCGAAGAGGTGGTCACTCCCACGCTGTTCAACGAGTTACCCACGTTGTGCAAGACTCCGGTCGCCACCTCCGCCATGCCGGCCTGGCGCGCCGTCCCGAGCAGTTCCTTGTGCTCGGCGACCAGGTCCTCTTTGGATTTCCGGAGGGCGTCAACCATCTGGTTGAACGAGTCCGCCAGGCTCTCCACCTCGTCGCCCGACGTGATTTCCAGATGCGAAGAGAAATCCCCCGCAGCCACCCCACGCGTGAACCCGTCGAGTGCGAGAATCGGGCGGCTCAGCCTCCGGGCAAAGAAAAAGGAGGCCGCAAAGCCGGTGGAAATGGCCAGGAGGGCCACCCAGAATATGCGTATGTACAGGGATCTCACGTCGCGGTAGAACGTCGCCGGGGAGAGTCCCACGTGAATCCAACCCCAGTCTATGCCCGAATAAGAAAAAGGGAAACACACGCAATACACTTCCCGCTTCACCAGGTCGCTCTGCACAAAGCGGCCGCTCCGCGGATCTGTGTTCTCCTCCGGCATCCATGTTCCGCCTAGTTGTTCTTGCGACCAGCCGTCTTTCTTGTGCACTAGGGAGAATCCGTCGCGCCGGGTAAGCACCATGTACAAGAGGGAGGGATTCTCTTTCACCATTTTCAGACAATGCTCCACCAGCGGACTGTAGTCCTCCATCACGATGGCGTTCACCGCCACGTGCGCCGTGGAAGTATAGGCGACCTGCGCCCGTTCTCGAAGGGCTTGGACGAACTGGGCCTTCTGATAGGGGATGATCGCGAGAGTATAAACGGCCACGGTGAAGAGCACGGTCACCCAGCACAGAGCAACGGTCCGGATCAGGATGCGGCGTCTCCTGGGGCGTCCCAGCTTCCCGGCGGCGGGCGCCCCAATGGCGCTGTTGGATTCATCCGCCATTGTTCTTCTTGGCCTCCGGTTTTTCTTTCAGTTTCTTGTACTTCTGATACAGCGCTTTTGTTTCCACCATGTCTTTCTCCTCGTACTTGAAAACCGACTTCTTATGGAAAATCGTCATGATCTGGTTCCCCTCGGGTTCCGTGTTCATGGACAAGGCCGCTTCCATAAGAGCCTTCACCACCTCTGAATCCAAGTCGTCCCGGACACATCCCAGGGTACTTAGGAAATCACATGAAGTCATCAGAACCGACAACATCCTGCCGATCTGCGGGTTCAGTTCGATCATGACTTCGTAAGTACTCCGAGGAACCACACAAGCCTCGGCCTGGCCGAAAAACACCGGCAAGACCGCCGCGGACGCCTGGTCGGCCTCGCGGACCGTCTGGAAGAATTTGGCGGTCTCCGGCAGCGATTGTTCCAGAAACACGGTGTCGAGCCACAGACGAGCGAAAGTGCCGCTCCCACCCTTCTCGATCAAAAGCCGCCTGGGATTCGATCCCTGCAACTTCTTGAGATCCACTCCTTTCTTGACGATCAGAAGGTAGCTTTCTCCGGGTGTATCCATCTTCGAGGTAACGAAAAGCGGTCTAATCGGGGCTCCTTCCTCCCGGATTTGAAGATAGTCCAGCCCTGTCAGAGTGACCAAATCCAGTTCCCTGGCCTTGCAGCTTCTAAGTATTTCCTCCAGGTCCGAGAGAAATTCCATCTGGATCTCGTATTGGGGATAGCGCCTCACGAGGATCCTCCGGAAAAGGACATCGAGCGCCACGCGCGCGTCCGCCAGATTGACCCCGGAAACCGTGTTCTTGAGATAGCGAATCCGGACGATCGTCTTGGAAGTCACGTCCGCGGTTGGGCTTGTTCTCGCGTCCGCCGTCAGGGCGCCCGCCGCGATACTTAGCGCGGGGGCGAGCGACAGGGCCGCAAGCAGCCACGCCGATCTCATGAGGATTCTCATTTTCAGCCAACTTTCCCCCGAAGTCCGCATGTCTCCAGTTTATCAATGGCTGCAAGGTGCAGTGCGGGTGGGGTTATTTCTCCGGTTTTGCCCCTTCAGCAGGCTCCGGCATCACCATTTTCCGGACTTCCTCGCCGATCAGGAAATCCATGTGAAACTGGGCTTCGGCGGACGTATACAGGGCGGACTGGTTTTGGCCGCTCACCACTGCCTCCAGGATCTGGGACTCGATCACGTCCTTGGTCTGCGCCAGGCCGTCTTGGTAGGCGCGTATATTCAGTTCCCTGTTTTCGCGGGCGTGTTGGGTGGCCTCGCCCATGGCAGCCTGCTGCTTGCCCGACTGGATTATGCGGAGAAAAGCGTGCTTGATCTGCAGGGCTATCCCCTCGCGCAGGAGCACCTTCTGGTCCTTCAGTTTCTCCACATTCGCGCGCGCTTCCTTGATCTTGTTGTGGGTCAGGAATCCCGAGAAAAGAGGAATCTGCACCCCGACTCCGACCGCCCAACCGTTTTTGTTGTCATCCGTCGCCATTCCCGCATCGTAGGAGTTGTCCCATCGCCACAGCCGCCCGCTCAGCCCCACCTTGGGAAAATGCCCGGCCCATTCACGATCCACGCCGGACTCCGCGGCCTTCAGCCCGGCCTCGATCTGTTTCCAGTCCGGGCTGAACTCATAAGCGTCCGCCACCAGCCGCTCCAAGTCTCCTTGGTGGGAATAGCTGGGCAGCTCTGTCTCGGACAGATCCACTTGCGTCTCCCACGGCAGGCCCATTGTGTTGATCAGGGCCGCCTTCGCCACTGCCTCGTTGCCCTCCAGCATCGCGACAGTGGACATAGCCATGTCCACGACGACCTTGTTGCGCAGGTAGTCCATCTTTGTCACCGAAGCGGAGGCGTTTTGGTACAGCCGCTCGGTCAACTCCAGCGTCGCCTGGAGCCTGCTCAGGGTGTCGTTCCCGATCTGGAGCAGATTGCGGGCCAGAACGGCGCCGTAGTAAATGCGTTTGACATCATAGACGAGTTCCAGATCGGTGCGCCGGGCCGCTTCCTTTGCCGCTTCGATGCCCTGTTTCGCTTGTTTCGCCGCCGCCGTTACCATCCCTCCCGTGTAGATCGGAAGGGTCAGGTCCAGCGACGAGAAAACGCTCTCACGGTCCATCAGAGTGACGCGCTTGTCCGGGACGGTGACCTTGGCCGTAATCGGCGCCGGCGCCATCCCCTCGATGGTGTAATTGGAGGTTTCCTTGGGGAAAACAAAAGTCGGGTCCTCGTCCAGGCGGGTGAAGGCGGAGTTCAGGGACAGCGAGGGCCAGTGGCCCGATAGTGCCTGATTATGCTGGTATTTCGCGATCTCGACCGCGAGTTTCGAGATCGCCCGTTTCTGGCTGTTCTCCATGGCGATCCGGACGCAGTCCTCCGCGTTCAGCCTCATGGGAGCGCGGATGACGGGCGCGGGCGTCATCTGCTCATTCGACCGCTCGACCTGCGCCGCGGCTCCTTTTTTCGAGGAGTCCGTGGGATGGGCGGCGCCCGCCGATTGCGGGGAAATCCCGGCTGGCGACAACGAAAAAAGCAACCATAAAACCGTGACGGCACGTGCCGATCTCATCAGGTTTCTCCTTTCCCGGACGGGAAATGCGAAAATGTCAGTTCCCATTTATTGCGGAGGCTTCCGTTCTTCTCCCCTTTGAGGTCTCATGCGGCGTGTCCCGCTGCCTCCCAAGAGCGGAATACCCGCCAGTGCCCGGGTTTTCCCCTTCTCTATCGGCAGGGGGCACGCGGAAGATAACGGTTTTCTTCCCGGGCTTGTATGCCTTGTGGATGCTGGATAACGTGACGCGAAGCCCTCATGTTTCTGATCTTAAAAGGCTTCAGCGGCTGGCTGACGGGGAAAATGAGGAGAGCAAAGACAGCACGGCTTCCCCGGGTTCCACGGGTATGGACAATAAGGTAGACAAGTTCCGGCGGAGCCACATGTCGTTTATGGCTTCGATCCAGCCAAGATCGAGCGTGGCCTGCGCGAACACGGGGCGGAGCCACGTGTCGTTTATGGCTTCGATCCAGCAGACGCCTGTTTGGGCGAAAGCGCCAGGGACGTCTGGATTGAATACGCGCAGGTGCAGCCCGAGCTGGCCTCCGGCAGGAGCACCAGGCCACCCGCCGGGATGATCGAGATCCAGCACCCCGGCCGTGTCACGCTTGTCAACTTGATTTCCTGGCCCGTGGCGATTTCCGCGCGGGATGGGTTTTGCCCGCGGTAGAAGATGTCGTGAGCGCTGGCCGAGATCGTCCCGCAGCCCTGCCGTTTCGGCGCTTGCCATCCCGGAACCTGCTCTCCCGTTCGAAGATGGTAGGCCAGGGAGTCCGTGTAGATGATCCCGGCCACTATGGCTGGATGCTGGTCCTGCTCGCCGTGGATGCCGCCGATATCGCCGGGAAAAGGCGGCGTGGTGGTCCGCCAGAGAGGCTCTCCGCTGGAGGCGTCGAAACCGAACAGAGCGTAGCGGAGTTTGTTCTCCACGTTCTGAGAACCCGCGACGAGCAGGGTCTGGTCCGCGCAGTACAGGTACACATTGTGCTGCAATCCCCGAAGGTCCGCGGGCTTGCGCCAGACCTCCTTGCCGCTCTTGAGATCCAGGGCCACCAGGGTTGTCCCTTTCTCAACCAGGACATCAACGGTCGCACGCCCCTTGGGAATCCGGCGCGTTTCCGGATTGTCGCTTTCCAGGAAGTAGATCCGCCGCGAGTCGTCCGATCCCGCGAGGAAGTAGGGGCTCCAGACGAAGCCAGGACCCTTGGGAGTGGGCCTCAGCCAATCGTCCGCGGCTATCGCCGGGTTGATAAGGACGCCGCTCCTGGGGGCGTAAGTCCAGAGAACCGCGCCGGAGTAGCGGTTGAGAGCGAACAGGGCATCGCTGCAAACCACAGGCTTGAAATCCCCATAGCCGCGCTCCCAGGATTGCTTATTCTGAATCTTCCAGGATGGATCGGGTCTGGAAGCGCTCCCGAGCAAAACGTCCCCCACGCACGCGAGATAACCCCATTCCGCCCCGTTGTCGGCGCCGGCCGGGGGGATTGAGAAGACCTTCTCCTCCTTGCCGGTCCCGGGATCGAAGGCGTGGCAGCGATCGTCCGCCGCCACGTAGAGCCTGTCGTAGGCCAGGGCCATGTTGCCGCTGTTCTTGAACACCGCAAGGCGGACCGAACCCGGCAGGTCTCTCTCCCACAGAACGGTTCCGTTGTAGGCGTCCATTCCGTAGAGGTGATCCGTTCCCGACACGAAGAGGCGTCCATTCATGAACAGCGGGGCGGTGGTCCGGTTGTGCCGGTCCACCATCCCTCGCGGGCCGGGTTGGCCGAACCACTGCACCTCGAGGTTATCCGTCGGCAACGGGTCGCCGCTGCATGCCGTGTTGCCTGGATCGGCGTATTGGTGCGTCCATTGCCCCGCTCCCTCGACGGGGCCGCGCTCCGCCATTCCCACGAGCAGCGCGGCGGGGTTTGCCTTCCGTACGTCGTTTTTCTCAGCCGGTTTGGAAGACTTCTCATCCCGAAAGGAGAAGAACGTCGTCCAGCGAAAGGGATGCAGTATCGGCAGGAGTTGGGATGGGGCTGTGACGTCGAGTTCCCCTTTCTTCAGGGGGCGGTCCGCGACAACGAGATTCGCGCAGAGCCTCTGGTAACGGAGATAATCGGGTTTGCCTTCGTGGATGGAGATGCGCTTGCCATAGATTCCCGCCGCCAGGAATTTCTCCCGCGAGCGCGCCACCACCTTCGGGTTCTCTTCCAGGCCGATCACCTGCAAGTCGGACCGGCGCGCAATCTCATACGCCAGGCGGCCATCGCCCGATCCCAGGATGAGGCAGTAACCCCTGTTTGTGCCGGCCGCGCGTAGAACCGCTTCGGCGGCTTGGCGGTGAAGGCCCGTCCAGTTGTCTTCGGGCCAGATCGGATCTTTGCGAATGCTCCGAACGATCCGGGGCCGCGGAACCCGCCCCTTTTCTCCCGAACTGGAACGGAAACAATGGATGGTCCCGGTGTCGGTGCTGACGAACAGACAGCCTCCCGCCACAGCGAGGCCGTATGCTTTCCCTTGCACCGGGCTTGTCCACACGGTTTTCCCGTCCCGCGCGCCATAGGCCGCCACCAAGCCCTCGCCGCCCGCCAGGATCGCGTCGTCCGCCTTGATCATCTCGAAGGGTGTGGAACTCGGCACTTCCCATTTCGGAGCTGCTTTCCCTCCTCCCAGGTAGTCGTCGCGGCCCAAAGCGAGCAACCGGTCTTCGTGGAGCACATAGACGCGGCTCTGGTCCGCAATCAGAGACAAGCCATCCGCCTGGGCGATCTTGGTGCGCTTCCTGGCCGAAGAGACTACCATCCCGCCCCGCTCGCCGCCGCCGTGGACGTACACGTCCTCCAACACCACTCCGAAGCAACCCCCGCCGGGGATTTCCCCCAACTGATTGCCGGTCTTGCGGTCGAAGACCTGGGGCGCCGTTCGCCCCGTGGGCAGAAACAGGGCCTCGGGCGAAGCGAGGAGGTATCCCTGGGCTGAACAGTTGATCTTCTGCTTCCATATCTCCTGTCCGTCGCGGGCGTTCACCGCGCACAGATAGACCCCTTCGTTGGGGAAAAGGCCCGCCGCGCAATACACCGCGTCGTCCTCCACCACGATGCCGCACCGCACGGGCCAGCGCGAGATCATGCGTTCATTGCCGGGCAGGCGCCTGTCCTCCGGCCCAACGCGGTATTTCCAGAGCAGCTTGCCGTTCGAAGCGCGCAAGCAGTAGAGTAGCCCATCATCGGACCCCACATAGACACAGCCGCGCGCCACGGTCGGCGCTAGCCGCACAGGCCCCTCGGTTGTGAAGGTCCAGCGCGTTTCCCCGTTGGCGGCGTTCAGGCAATAAACGGTGTCATCGGAGGAAGACCCGTAGTACAGGTACTTGCCAGCGACCACAGGCTGAAAGGCGCGGTCGAAGATGACCGTCGGGCTGAGCCGGTAAGTGTTGCCCAAGTTGTAGAAGTCGTGTTCGGCGGGCCCGGGCCACGCGGCGGAGGGAGGCTGCACCGCCTCGTAGCGCCAGACTTCCTCAAGAGGAAAGACCAGTTGCTCCGGCGTGATTCCCCCGCGGCGGGAATCCTTGCGGCAGGCCGGCCAGTCTTCCCCGAGCGAGATCGAGCACAGAACCAGGAACACGAGAATAGCCGCACCAAATCGAAAATGTCTTCCCCTGAGAATGCCCTTGCGTATCATGCTGTCTCTCCAGACCTTGGCATTTCGCCCTTCAAGTTGATTCTCACGTTTGAATATGCCTCTGACCTGCTTCCAGGGGGCATTCTACCCAGCGGGGCCGTGGTCATTCCGCTCCAGTCCAGGCAGCAGATGCTCAAAGTAGCGGTCCAGCATGAACTCCGGGATATTCGGGGGCAGATGGTTGCCGACCGCGAGGATCGCGCCGCGGCAGTCCGCCAAGCGCTCAAAGGTCCTGTCGAGGTCCGCCCGCACCTTCTCCCACTTCCCCAGCGTCAGGTCCCGGCAGTCCACGAAGCTGCCCACCAGGCACTTGGTCTGGCCGAAATGGTCCACCATGAAATCGAAATCGTTGCACGGCTCGAAGACAAAACCATCCGCTCCCGCTTCGGCCACGTCGCCCGCATACTCCATGAAGTTGCCGTCCGAACAGAAGAGAACCTTCTTGCCCGCCTCGTGGAGGGGTTTCGAGAGTTCCGCGTACCGGGGAATGATGACTTTGCGGTACACGTCCGGGTGCATGAACCCGCCGCTGGTCCACACGAAGTCATCGTGCAGGATGACCGCTTCGACGCTTGTTTGGGCCCAGGCGCGCATGTGGAAGAGCGTGCGCCGGAAAAAGCCGTCGAACACCCTTTCCATTCTGGCGCGGTCCGCCGCCGCCAGCAGAAACATCTCCCAGCCAAATGCGGCAATCGCGCCGGAAACTATTGTCCTGTAGTATCCGCCCGTGGTCAGTTGGTTGGGCCATTCCTCCCGGGCGCGCTGAATCTTGCTCTCGTAATCCGCCGCCTGCTCCTCGAAATCGGGAAGGCCGTATTCCCCCACCGCGTCGAACTCCCACACTTCCTCCACCGAGTGAAACGGACACTCCGAGGGCGGCCTCTGGTCGCTGGCGTCCGCCGCGTAAACGGCATGGCCCATGTCGCACGTCCTGCCGGTCTTCTCCCATTGCACGAGACCGTCGTCCGTGCTCCAGAGGAAATCGAACGCGAACAAATCATGGACCGCGCGCCCGAAAGCGGGATCGTCCGTGGGCAGGCCGGTGCGCCGGGTAAGGTAGTCCGTGTGGTAATCCAGGCTGTACTCGGTGTGGCCCCACCGCGCCGTGGGTCTGAGCCAGATATTGTCGAGGGCCCTCTGTCTGCTCATAACGTGCGTTTACTTCCGGCGTTTCTTTCAAGATGACTCGGTCAAGGTGGTGTCGGCGGTCCCGGGATCGCGCTGCCTGGTGGCCGGAATCCGCTCCACCGGCTGCCGGATGGAGATTGGCGTGAAAGGCTATCCGGCGGCCTGCTTGAGCCGCGCGAAACGCCTGCGCAGGCGTTCCAGGTCCGCCAGATAGGCCGGCTCCTTGACCACGTTGTGCTCCTCGAGCGGGTCCTTGCGCAGGTCGAAGAGTTCCTCGTATTGCCTGCTTGGCCAGAGGATGTACTTGAAATCCTGCGTCACAAGTGCTTCGGAGGCGGGGATGAAATCCGCGTCGCCTCCCTGTGGGTGTTCGTAGAAGAAATCGGTGCGCCAGGCGGCCGGGTGCTCGCCGCGAAGCAGGAGCGAGAAGTCGGCGCCCTGCATCACCGAGGGGGCCGGGCAACCGGCCAGCGCGAGGATCGTGGGGGCAATATCCACGTTGAGCACGAACTCGTCCAGCCTCGTGCCGCGCCGCTCTGGCGGCAGGCGCGGGTCGTAGACCACCAGCGGCACGCGGATGGATTCCTCGTAGGGGAACCACTTGTCCGCCAGGCCGTGTTCGCCCAGGAAGTAGCCGTTGTCGCCCATGAAGATGATCACGGTGTTCTGGTCCTGGCCCTGGGCCTTGAGTTCGTCGCGGATCCGGCCGACGACACGGTCTATCTCAGTAAGCAGCCGGTAATAGGCCTTGACGTATTCCTGGTAGCGGGCGGGCGTGTCGAAGCGCCACGTCCAGCGGTTTCGTCCCTCGTTTCCCCGCCGGAAGAAAGGCGGCAACGCCTCGAAGTGCTGCTGCGTGGCGGTCTTGGGGACTGGGATCGTCTCGTTTTCGTACAGCGCCTCGTCGCCGGGTTGGCAGATGTACTGCTTGGGATTGCCGTCTTCCGCGTGGGGGGCGTTGAAGCTGAGCGACAGGCAGAAAGGCTTGTCCTTGGGGCAGCTTTTGAGGAACTCCAGAGCGTGGCGCGCCGACAGTTCGATGTTGTGGACCCGCTCGCCGCGCTCGTCCTTCACGAAAGGGGACGTCAGCTGCGGCGTGGCCTTGCAGTAGTCGAAGGCATTTGGGGGCAGCTTGCCGCCGACGCCGTATTTGCCGATGAAACCGGTATGGTAGCCCCCCTGGCGCAGCAGGGCCGGGTAGGTCCGGGCCAGAGCCTCGGGGGTGAAGGTCGTGACGAAGTCGCGGATGCCGTGTCGGCTGGTGTATTGTCCCGAGAAGATGCTGGCGCGGCTGCAGCAGCAGATGGACGTGGTGACGCAGGCGTGGGTGAAGAGCGTGCCCTCGCGCGCCAGCGAGTCAATGTTGGGAGTCTTGAGGACGGGGTCGCCCATGCAACCCAGCGAGTTCCAGCGCTGGTCGTCGGTCAGCAGGAAGATGATGTTGGGGCGGCCGGCGGGGGAAGCCGAGGGCTGGGCCGCGGGCAGCGCGCCGGGCAGGGCCATCAGGGCCGCGCCGGAGGAGGCCAACCTGAGAAAATCACGCCGATTGAGTGAGGTCATGGTATTGGGCTTCTTTCACGAGCGAGAGCGGCCTTTCCAGGCTTGTTGGCGAGTGTGACACGGTTTTAGTATTCTGTCAAGGCTTGCCACGCAAAAGCAGCGGTTCCGCATCTTGGCATTTGTGGCAGAAGAGGGGGCGCGGAAAGGCGCTATGGCATTGGGTTTCACTTGGGGACCGGGGGCACGGGGGGCATGGCGCATTTTCGCATGGCGTTTTTTGGGATTAGCCGGCCGCCGGGCGCATGTCGGTATTTCCCCAGACCTTCCCCACGGTCCGACCAGCCTTGAGCAAATGGTCTCTCCTTTCGAGTGTTTACTTTCCTCCTCCCTTCTGATAGAGTCCTGAACTTGGTGTGAACCCGGCAGGGGCCGCTTATCCCGCTCCGGACGGGGATTCTGTCACAACCGCGCGGACCCAAATGGCTGGCAAGAACCCCGCACCCAACAACACACCCCCTCCTCTTCCCCGGCCTCGTTTGGATCTCCGCGAAGAGAACCTTAACTGGACGATCATCAGTCTGGCCTTGCCCGCCATCGTCGCCAATGTGATGTTCACGGCGGTGTTCGTCGTGGACACCCTGATCGTGGGGCATCTGAACAATGCCGCCGCGCTGGCCGCCACGACCCTGGCCGGCACGACGGTGTGGCTGGTGGACGCGCCCATGCAGGCCCTTGCGATCGCCTCCGGTTCCCTCGTGTCGCGCTGCTGGGGAGGACAGGATTTCGCCGCCGCGCGCAGATATACCGCGCATACCATCAGCTTTGCTCTTTTGTTTGGCGGGGCAGTGGCCCTCCTTGTTCTACCCATTGCCCCGCTGATCATCAGACTGCTCGGAGCCGAGCGGGATGTCATCGTATTGGCCGCCCCATATCTGCGTATCGTAATTCTCTCCTGCACATTGGGCGGAGCCATGATGGTGGCCACGAGCGCCATCCGCGCCATCGGCGACACGGTGACCCCCATGGTCCTCACGGGTATCATGAACGTTGTCAACATCATCGCGAGCATCTCGCTGGCTTTCGGTTATGGCCCGTGGCCCGCGATGGGCATGCTCGGGGTGGCGTGGGGAACCGTGATCGCGCGGACGGTTGGGGGGCTGCTGGCGCTGGGCGTTCTGGTGACCCCTTTCAAGGGAATGGGCCTGGGCACCAGCGATTTTTTCCACGTCCGGCAGGAAGCCTTGCTCCGAATCTGGCGGCTCGCCTACCCGGCTGTGTTTGAGCGCGCTCTGGGCTCCGTCGCTCAGTTTGTGTTCGTCATGATCGTCGCGCTTCTGGGCACCGCGTCCCTGGCCGCCAACGCCATCGCATTACAGATCGAGGCTCTGGCTTTTATGCCGGCTCTCGGACTGGGCGTGGCCGCCGCCACAGTGGCGGGACAGGCTATCGGGGCGGGCCAATCCCACATCGCCGAACTCTCGATCCGGCGCAGTCTCTTCTGGTCGAACGTGTGGATGGGGGCAACGGGCATCCTCTTGCTTGCGTTCGGGCCTTTTCTGGCGTCCCTTTTCACCAAGACGTCCGACGTGGTTCCCATGGCCGGTCTCGCCGTTCAGATTGCCGCCCTCGAACTCATCCCGCTCGCGTTCGCCATCGTGCTCGGCTCGGCCCTCCGCAGCGCCGGGGATACCCGGTCGCCGCTCTACGTCACCTTCATCTGCATCGTCTTCTGCCGCCTGGGTGTGACGTATCTCTTCGGGATCACCTTTGCGTGGGGCCTGGCCGGAGTGTGGTTGGCGACGGCGGTGGACTGGACCGCCCGCGGGGCCGGGCTGTGGTGGATCTTCCGCGTGGGCGTCTGGAAGTCCATCCATGAAAAAGAAAAGGCGATGTATGCGCAACGGTGAATGATGAATGATGAATAATGAACGATGAACGACCGGACGAGAAGGCTTGGCCGGTATCTCAGGAATCCGGTGAAAATGGGGGGAACCTACTCGTACAGGTCCCGCTCGGCGGTTTCGCGGGTTCTCCTGAGGCGTTCAGGTAGCGCTTCCGCTTTCTTTCCGGGGAGCGGGCGCATCTTGATGAAGCTACGCAGGCAAAGCAAAGCGGGGCGGTAAAGTAGGGCGGGCGTCTCGCCTGCCGTGTTTTCAGACCTGGCCCGCGGCGGCGATTCGCGACGGGGGATGCTCGCCTCGCAAGACAGGCTAAAGCCCGCACTACGAACAGATTCGCAGGCGAGACGCCCGCGCTACTTTATCCAGCGCTTGGATTTGGTAGCTTCATCGAGATGCGCCCCCGGGGGGCAGCTTCGCGACTTCCTCGGCGATCCGCTCTTCCCCGGCGGCGCGAATCCCGGGTGAGGCGTAGTCAACGAGGTACTCCTCAAGCGTCACGAGGGCGTTGGGTGTGCACCTGGATTTCCTGTAGAATTGGGATCAGAGGGTCCCGGCCCGCCGGAGTGTTCGGTCAAAAGGGATTCAACGGTCTGCACTGCGGTGGTCATTTCGCCACCTTCTTTTCTCTGGCCTGCTGACGCGCGAAGAAAGCTACCTTCTCCAGCGACGTCGTCATGTCAATGTTATCCACGTAGACGGATGGCGGAACGCGCAGCGCCACCGGCGCGAAGTTCAGAAGCCCCGACACGCCCGCCCGCAAGAGCTGATCGGCCACCAGCTGTGCGGAGTCGGCCGGCACCGTGATGATTCCCACGCGGATGCGGTCCTGGGCGATTATCCTGGGCATGTCGTGAATGGGATGGCATCGGCAGCCCCGGATCACGCGGTAGGCGAGTTCGGGGTCATTGTCGAAGGCGGCCACAATAGGCAGTTTTGGCCGGCGGTAGATGAAGTAGGCGAGGAGCGCGCGGCCCAGGTTGCCCACGCCCACGAGGCAGGCGTTTTGCCCGCCGGGCGCGTCCAGAAAAGCGCCAATGGAGGCAATCAGTTCCCCGGCATTATAGCCCTTCTTGGGATTTCCGGAGAACCCGATGGTCATCAAGTCGCGACGGACGAGAACAGCGGAAACACCAGCCATGGAGGCAAGTTCGTGCGAGAAAACGTGGTCGAGCGGCTCGCCGCTGCTATCGCCGCGCTCGAGCATGCGTCGGTAGAGACTGAGGCGGCCGATGATCTTGTCAGAGATAGATTGTGTGTGAGGCATTGGCCCCCTCCATTCTGTGATTTGGATCACAGCGTGATCCGAATCACAGGTAAACAGAGTCGCGCCGGAAATGCCAAGGGAATTCCTCAAAAACGTGGGCGGAACTTCTGCCTTGGGCTGACAGAAAGGCACTTGAGACGGAGGGTTGAAAAGCACTTGCCGCAGGAGAAGACACCCCCTTTGAAACGCGCGCTGCCCGCACGCTATGATCTTCAGTCGCATCCACCGCTGGAACGCCGCCCTCGCCATACGGCTACCTTGTTCTTGACTCTGGTTCCACCCAACGGAATAATAGCGTCTTGGGGGAGAGCGGGAGCGGAAAAGACCCTCTTACCCTGCAATGCGGTGGGGAGACAGGGTTTATGCCAGTCTTGAGTTCGTTCGCCGCATCCCAGACGGCATGAACTTGCCGCAGGTATGAGAGATGCAAAACACACCAAAGGATTTCCGGCTGCACATCGGCGTTTTTGGCTGGCGCGCGCGCGTTCCCATCACCAACTACGGTATGACCATTGCATATTCCCTGGGCATCTTCGAGCGGGCTCTCGCGCCGTTCCCGTCCGCGCTTGAGTTCCTTGCTTCCCTCAAGGTGGAACATGTTCAAAGAAACTCCCGTTGAGTCCGTCGTGGCAGCGCTGGCCTCCCTGGCCATACAGCCTCAGGACATCATCCTTTCCACAGCCACGGATATAGACCGTCTGGGCCGCTACAGCCGGCAGTGGCTCATCGTCACCGCCGAGCGTCTGGTGGTGATCGCCGAGGCCGCTCCTCCGGAGGTCCTGCTGGATCTGACCATTGCGGAAGTGTCCGAATTCCGCTGCCAGAGCGTGATCGGATCGGGCCTCCTCCAGGCTCGGATGGACAGCCTCTTCGTGGACATTCTGCGCTACAGCAATAGCCTGGCCGACAAGTTCGGCAAGACGGCGCGGAAGCTCGAGCATCTGCGGAAGGGCGAGCCGGTCACGTTTGACCCGGAGGAAGAGGTGGATCCCCGGCGCTGCCCCAAGTGCGGCATGATGCTAGGCTCAGTGGGCGAGACCTGTCCGCGCTGCATCAAACGCGGGGCGGTTCTTGTGCGCATGATCGGACTCATGCGTCCCTACCTGATGGCCGCGTCGCTCATCATGGTCTTTCTGGTCTTCGGCATCATTCTCGACCTGGTTTCACCGATGCTGACCCGTTACCTGGTGGACAACGTCTTGCCGGGCAGCCAGGATGCCGTTCGCAAGATCGGCGCCGATCCCTCTCTATTCAGGCGTCTCGTCATTCAGCTGCTTATGGTTGTGGGTATCCTCGCGCTCGTCCAGATTCTGCGCATGGGCGTCAACATCGTGAACGGCCGGCTCGGCAGCCGTATCGGGACCGCCATCACCTTTGACATGCGCGGCCGCCTGATGGCGCATCTCCAGCAGCTTTCCATCGGCTATTACGACCGCCAGCAGGTAGGATCGCTTGTCGGCCGCGTCGCTTACGACACCGAAGCCCTTCACGGTTTTGTGGGCCAGCTCACCGGCGGTTTTCTTTTCCAGTTGTTGATGGTGCTCTTCGTCGGGGCCATGATGTTCTACATCAACGCCAAACTCGCTTTTTTCACCCTCATTCCCGCCCCGCTTGTCATGGCCGGCAGTTTCATTTTTTGGCGGCACATCTACCCCCGCTATTACCGCTTTTGGGACGCTTCGAGCAAGCAGGCCGGCATGATCTCCGGAACCCTCTCTGGAATCCGCGTGGTGAAGGTCTTTGCCCAGGAAGACCGCGAGATCCAGCGCTTCAACGCCGCCAGCGACCACCTTCGCAAGACCCGCCGCAACGTGGATATGGCCACAGCCACCTTCAACCCCATCATGAGCCTTGTCTTTCAGTTCGGAGGCTGGATCGTGTGGTTCGTCGGCGGGCGCGACGTGCTGGGCGGAGAGATGACGCTGGGCAGCCTCATGGCCTTCTTCGGCTACCTCTGGATGTTCTACGGACCGCTCGCCACCCTCACGCAATTCACCAACTGGCTGACCTCCTTCGCCACCCAGGCCCACCGCATCTTCGAGATCCTCGACACGCCGGAGGAGATCACCGAATCCCAGAACCCCGTCTCTCTCAAATCCATCCAGGGCGGGATCGAGTTCGACCGTGTCACCTTTGGCTACAACCGCCACACGCCCATCCTGCATGATCTCTCGCTCAAGATCGAACCCGGCGAGATGATCGGTGTGGTGGGCCGCAGCGGATCGGGCAAGACCACCGTGGTCAACCTTATCAGCCGCTTCTACGACGTGGAGGAGGGCCGCGTCCTCATTGACGGCCACGACGTCCGCTCGATTGCCAAGAACGACCTGAGGCGGCAGATCGGCGTGGTGCTCCAGGAGCCTTTCCTTTTCCGCGGCAGTCTCTGGCAGAACCTCATCTATGGCAAGCCCGAAGCCACTCCGGAAGGGGTCATCGCCGCCTCCAAAGCCGCCAACGCCCACGACTTCATCATGCGCATGCCCCATGGTTACGACACCTGGGTGGGGGAGCGGGGAGCGGGGCTTTCCGGCGGTGAGCGCCAGCGCATCAGCATCTCGCGTGTTCTGCTGACCGATCCGCGCATCCTGATCCTGGATGAAGCCACCAGCTCGGTGGATGCGGAGAGCGAGGCGGCCATCCAGGCGGCGCTGGCGGAGGTGGTCCGCGGCCGCACGACCATCGCCATCGCCCACCGGCTCAGCACGCTTCGCAACGCCAACCGCATCATCGTCGTGGATGACGGGAAGGTTGCGGAGTCCGGGTCCCATGAGGAGCTTCTGGGCAAGGACGGCGGGGTTTACGCGCGCCTGATCAAGATCCAAGGCCAGATGATGCCGCCCAGCGTGGAACGCCTGGCCCAGGAAGCGAAGGACAAGACCGGGGAGAAGGAGGAAGAAGCGCTCGCCTCTCATCACCCCAACTGGCTCAATCCGAAGACCAGCCACATCCACCTGGGCAACATGCGCGCCCTCCACGTCACGATCGTCAACGAAGGCATCTGGGGCGGAGTCTACGCCCTGCGGTGCATGCCCGTTCACCATCCCGACCACTACATTTCGCTGCGGTACCTCAATCCGGAGAAGCGCGAAGTCGAGCTTGGCCTGATTCGCGACCTGAGCGAGTGGCCCGTTGAAACGCAGAGGCTCGTGCGCGAGGCGCTGCTCAAGCGCTATTTCGTCCACACCGTCCTCTCCATCGAAAGCATCGAGTCCTTCACCGGTTACTTGCTTTTCAAGGTGGAGACGGACCTCGGCCCGCGCGAGTTCATGCTCCGCTACCAGGGCCATCGCGCACAGGACTACGGCCATGGCGGCAAGATGCTGATAGACACCGAGGAGAACCGGTTCCTCATCCCCGAAGTGGAGAAGATGCCGGAACGCGACCGGCGGCTGTTCCAGAGGTACATCTACTGGTGAGCCGAATCCGGGCGCGGGATGGACGGAGACGGACAAGCACGGACGAACACGGACGGACTGGTGAGGGAGGATGGTATTTTGCAGGTCCCTTTTCTTATCCGCATTTCCTGATATGTCTGCTTGACAGATACGGGGTTGCATGATACTATCCACGGTAGGATATAGAGGTGGGGGGTCCAATCCATGTATGGAGTATCTTCCACCATTTTAGGGCGTAAATAACCGGGGCATGAGCGGTCAAACGCGCGCTGGCCGGATACCCAAGGGAGACAGGAACAGATGAAAACGGGAAAGAACGAGGGTATTGCGAGGATTCTTGGGCTACTCCTGGCTTGCGCAGCCTTCTGCGCAGCCCAACCGATGTCCACTCAAGCGGCTTTGATCATCGAGGCGATTCCTCTCACCAAGTACGATCTCCTCGATCCCTTCGCGCCGCCTATCCCGGTAAACCCGGTGCTTGTCTTCGAGACGTTCAGGGCAACGGTTTGGGTCACGAATATGGGGGACGCGGGCACTTTCGACATCACTATCGAGCAAGATACTCTGACTTCCATGGTCATCGAAGCGGAGGACTTGCCTAAGACGGACCCCCCGACGACTGTTTACCCGGCTCAGCCCCTTGGCACCGGTCAAACGGACTATTTTCGCTTCCTTGTCACACCAGATCTCGTCGGGAAGTTCAGGTTGTACGGAAGGGCCAGTCCCGCGGGCGTCAGGCCTTGGGAGGTCACCAAGATCGAGGAAGTAATAGTCTTGCTTCCCACGACACCGGTGTCGGTGTTGTCGGTCCTGCCCTACGTGCCCCGCCAGAACGATAAGCTGGTGGACGTTGGCGATATAACCTCGGCGACCGTGATAGTCGAGAACACGGGACCGGTTGAGGGCGTGTTTGACATCGGCCTCGAAACAGATATACCAGGTCCGCTGCAAGTGTTGACGCCAGCCTACCTGGGCCAGGTGCTTCCGCCGCCGGACCCGTTGTCCGCGGAGCCGACAGCAACAAGCTACACCTTTCAAGTAAAAGTCAATAGTTTCGGAGCGGGGAACCTCTACGGGAGGGCCAGACGCACGGGCAGCGCGGTTTGGGAGTCCTCTCTTACCGCACAGGCGGGCAACATGGACACGACTCCGCCGGAAGTTGTGGGGATCACACTCTCCAATAACCCGGTCAGCGTAGGCCAGACGATCTGGGTAACCGTCTCAGTCAATAACCCGGCCGCCGTGAGCGGCCTTTTTGACGTTGGTCTCGAGAAGGATCCACTGCTACGCTTGGGGACATTGCCTCCCCCGCAACGCAATGAGGTTTTCGCCGCCAAGCAGTCAAAGAATTTTGTCTTCGGTATCCGGGCCGCCGGCCCGGGAACGGGATTGCTCTACGGCAAAGCCAGGCGGGCGGGCGGCTCGGTTTGGCAGTCCGCCAAGAGTGTGGAACTGACGATTGAGGGATCGCCGGGGCCCGCTGTGGTCAGCGTTACCGCTGAGGATTCCACGGCGTCGGAAGTGGGTCCGGACACGGGCACGCTCCGGATTTCCCGGACCGGCGACACGACGTTGCCTTTGGACGTCTACTTCACGATGGGCGGCATGGCCACGAACGGGACGGACTACGACCTGATCTCAACCCCCGTAACCATTCCGGCGGGCTCGTCTTATGTGGACATCACGTTGATGCCGAAGGGAGACTCGATAGCGGAAGGCGATGAGGTGGCAACGTTGATAATCTGGGATAGCGCCTCCTACACGGTTGGCTCGCCCAGCAGCGCCTCCATTGTGATCCGGGAGATCGTTGTGCCGCCGCCTTCACCCGCGATACGCGAGCTCATTACCCGCTTCTATCAGCAGGCTTTGGGACGCAACCCGGAACCGGGCGCGGTGGATGCGTGGGAGCAGGGGTACTACAACTACGCTTTGAGCTTCAACATCGACGTGCGTTTCATCGGGCGTGAGATGGGCAGGCTGTTCTTCCTGTCCGCGGAATACCAGGCGCGCAACCGCGCCGGCGCGGAGTTCATCGCGGATTGCTACAGCGCCTTCCTGGGACGGGAACCTTCGCAGAATGAATTGAACGGCTGGCTTGGGGGAGTCTGGAACAGGCCGGAAGCCATGGCTGTTTTCGCGGAGTCGCAGGAGTTCGCCAACCTAATCGAGCAGATATCCCCTGGACATGGGGGGGACCCGACCCGCAATTTCGTCACCACGATGTACATCGGCATTCTCGACCGCCTGGTGGACCGCGGTGGCCTTGAGTGGTGGGCGAGTACCTTTAACAGTTCGACGAATAAGAGAGCCACGGCCAGAAATATGGGACAGGCTCTTTTCGGTTCCCCCGAGTATACCGGCAAGAATGCCTCCACCGAGGACAAGGTGGTCGGCTTGTACCGGGCGTTCATGGGGCGCTATCCCGGAAGCGGGGAGATAGCCTACTGGGCAGGGGAGCTGAACTCGGGCAAACGAACCTTCGCCCAAGTGCTGGACGTCTTTGTGAACTCGCGGGAATTCACACTCATTCTCACGAAGTACTTCGGCTCCGGCGCGGCGAGCGCGGGCGGGTCGGCGAGTCAACCCGCGGGTGTGGCGGATATCTGGGTTCTCTACTAGTCGTGGCGGATCGCTGCCGACGTGGGATATCGCCCTGCAAGAGATAAAGGGAGGAGGCTGGGCTGGTCTTCTCCCTTCGCTGTTTGGGGTGATGCTTGGTGGCGCGATCTGTTACGCCGCGCCGTTCCGCGCGGTGGGACTGATCACCAGAGAATTGTACCCCGCAAGGGTCTGCTCCACCATGGCGTCCGCCGAGAAATGGGTCAGAGCGTGCGCCTGTGCGGCCTCGCCAAGGCGCGCGGCGAGCGGTTGGTCCTCCAGGAGGCGCAGAAGGGCCTCCGCCAAGGACCGGGGATTCCTAGGTTCCACAAGCAGCCCGGTTTTCTCGTGCTGGATCAAGTCTGGAACGCCGCCCGTGTCGCATCCAACCGCTGGAAGCCGGAAGAGCATCGCGTCAATCAGAGAGGTGCAGAGGCCTTCCAGGTGGGAGGGCAAAACGAAGATATCGAACCCGCTTAGAAAGGTCTCGAGGTCTTCGCGGAATCCCGGCAGGAAGAAAGCCGCGCGAAGGTTCTTCTCCCTGATGCGAGCCTCCAGGTCCGCCCGGAGTTCGCCTTCCCCCACGATGAAGAACCGGGCGTTGGGATGCCGCCCCAAAACCATCGGCGCCGCTTCGATCAGGTACCGGTGTCCCTTGTGCTCCACGAGGCTCCCGATGGTTCCGATGATGGGCGCGCTTTCGGGAATGCCGAACTGCGAACGGAGGTCGGACGGCGGAGTCTGGCGGGTGAAGCGGTTCGGATCCACGCCGCTCGGCACCACGTGGATGCGCTCCGGCGGCACCCCGCCCATCACAAGAACATCCCGCACACCGTTCGAGATCGCGAAATAATGGATCCGCGGATCCAGGTACTTGCGCCGCGAGAAGAAGCCTTCGGAGATCGGAAAGTCCACGCGTCGCGATACCACGAGCGCCACGCGCCGCCGCCCCACGGCCATGCGGGCCAGCGCGTGCGCGTGCGCGTCGTGCGCGTGGACGAGCGTGACGTCTTGCTGTTGGATGATCCGCCGCAGTCTGTGCGCGGCGACAACGTCGAACTCCCCGCGCATGGCAACCGGAAACGTCTCGATGCCCGCCTTCGCCGCGCGTTCCAGGAGCGGAGATCCCGGCTGGGCCGCCAGCACGAGGGAAACACCCCGCGCCTTCAGTCCCCGGCACAGGTTGAGCACCTGCGCCTGCCCCCCGCGCCACTCGCGGCCGGAGTCAATGTGAAGGATGAATGGCGAATGATGAATGACGAATGATGAATGGCGAGAGATAGAAGATGAGTTCTGTTCAACCCGCATGTGTCGAGAACCTCAGGCCAATCCGTATCTCTCCACCTCACCACTCATTACCGAGCAGGCATCTTTCCCTATTCACCGTTTCCCATTCATCATTCGCCATTCATCATTCGTCATTGCCATCTGCTTATCCACCGCCTCGATCACGTCCAGGACCCCTACCTTGTCCATGCACACGTGGTGCTCCAGCGGACAATGCCGCTCCAGGCACGGGGCCTTCGGGCAGACGCCGTCCTTGCGGACGATGATCGCGCCGGGGTGGTAGGGCGCGGTCGTCACCCAATCGGTGGGACCGAACACCGCCACGATGGGCACTCCCCGCGCCGCGGCGACGTGCATCGCGCCCGAATCATTGGTGACGAAGACCCGCAAGTAGCCGCACAGCGCAATCAGGTCCCGCAGCGGAATCTCGCCGCTCAAGACCGAGATAGGCGTTTTGGCGCGGCCACGGATTTTCTCCGCGATCGGGCGCTCGCCGTGGCTGCCCACCACCACCACCCGCGCGTTCCACTTTCGCGTCAGGTGATCGGCCACCGCTGCGAAGCGGTCGGGATGCCAGCGCTTGGCGCCTCCGTAGGTTGCCCCGGGGCAGATTGCCGCCAGCGGAACGCCTTGGCGGATTGCCTCGCCCAGGCCGTGCTTCTCCAGGATTCCCAGCACGTGCTGGGCCGCGCCCGGCGCTTCAAGCAACACCAGTTCCCGCGGGTGCGCATCGAGGTCGCAGACGCCGCGAAGAAGGTGAAGGTAGTACTCCACCTGATGCGCTTTCAGTATCTCGTTCGTTGCCTGGACTCGGTCCGTGAGAAGGAGGCCGCGCCCGTCCCGGTTGTATCCGATCCGCCGCTTGACCCGGCCCATCGCCATCAGGAGAGCCGCGCCGAAGGAGTTGGGCAGCGCGATCCCCAGGTCGAACTTCTCCTTGCGGACCCGCGCGGCGATTTCGCGAAAGATGCGCAGCGACTTGTTTTCCTCGGCCACCCAAAGCCGGTCAACGTCGGGGTTCGCCTCGAACACCGGCGCCACCCAGGGCCGGGCCATCACCGTCAGATGCGCGTGTGGGAAGGCTCGGCGCAGGATTCGCAGCGTGGGGGTGACAAGGACCGCGTCGCCCACCCAGTTGACACTTTTGACAAAGATGCGGTTCAATGGGGTTTGTCCAAGTCTTTGCGCTGCTGGAGTTCCCAGAGTTTGGCGTATTTCATGAAGACACTGAAGGCTGAAAGGCCGCAGATGATCAGGCCGGCCCGCCCATCCAGGAACCCCCGTTTGAGAACGTACTGCTTGAAGAAGCGGAACGCGGGCCGCACCGTGAGATGGTGCCACCGGACTTGCGGCGTGCGCTTGGCGCGGTCGCGGGCCGCCCACGTGGTGTACCGGTCATGCTTGAGGAGGTATTTCTCGAACGACCGGCAGGTGTAGTGCAGTAAGGGGTGTTTCAGCCAGCCGGCTGGTCCTTTCAGGTCTATGTCCGCGTGAACTTGCCTGTCCTGGTAGCGCCCTTTGTCCCGCAGAAACAGCCGCAGGCACTTGTCGTTTTTCCAAACATGCCGCACCGGCTGCCCCATGAAGTGATTCACCCGGCGGATGTGATACCCCGCGCAGTTCGGACCCTTCCGCAGCAGGGCGATGATCTCGTCCCGCAACTCCGGCGTCACGCGTTCGTCGCTGTCCACGATCAGCACCCAGGGATGCGCGGCTTGGGGGATCGCCCAGTTCTTCTGCGCCGCCGAGTTCACGTACTCGTGCGCCAGGATGCGGCTGGTGTATTCCGCGGCGATCTCACACGTCCGGTCGGTGCTGCCCGAGTCCACCACCAGGATCTCATCGGCCCACTTCACCGATTCGAGGCACTCGCGGATGTTCTCCTCCTCGTTTAGGGTGGGGATGAGGACGGTGATCAGGGGGCGGTTCTGCGGTTTGGAGGACAAGTGGTTGAACAACTCCTGGTTGGCCATTCTATCCCTGCGGGACATAGTCATTTCTGCTCATTCGACAATCGCCTTCTCAGTGCCACGTTCTTTACCCATGTCATCCATTGAGGCAACTTTGTAGAAGCGGTATTCCCTTCGGAGAAAGAGAAAGATGAAACCGTATATCATTCCAATCGCAACTATGCAAAGGCCAAGACGATGAACAAGTGCGGGCATGCGTTGATACTTTGATATAGCCCACCACCACCAATCAGGAACAGCCAGCACCGAAAGTGCAAGCACGCCTCTTGGCGCGACATAACCGAAAGCCTTCAACCGCAGGTACCACCCGTGGGGTTCGCCCAGAAAGAACATGATGAAGCGTCTTCTTTTCCCAAAATAGTATACTTCCGAAAACTCCAAGAACGAGAGATTCTTCGCTTGAGGGTAACGACCCGGGAGTCGGTAGTCGAAAAACAAGGCCACAAGAAGGCCTAAGACAATAAGAGCATTCGCAACCAAGAGAGAAGGCCACCCGAATCCCAACAAGGCAACAAAAGGGTTAGCCTCGTGCTTAAGGTCGGGGGTCCAGTAATAAGTTGTTCCAAGATCTAAGAGTCGAGCCGCCAATAAGCAAAGGGAAAGTATTATAAACTCGTTTCGGTGCGGCCTCATTAGCAGCTCCTCATTCTCTTCTTGATTCCGAAACTCTGAAACGGAGAAGACACCGTGGGTTCTCAGGATCATTTGACACAATTAGCGCGATCCCTCCACCTTCTTCCCTGCCTCTTTCTTTCTTCACTGCCCCATTGGCAATTCGGGCCGTGCCCGAGATGCTCTGGACAATAGGGTTGACCAACCCCAAGCGTCTCCCTATAATCCCCCTATCAGTTTAGACGGTCATCCGCCCGTGTCAAGCCTTTTGGGGGAATGGCCGGGGCGGCGGGCCGCGAAGACGAGTCAGGAAGGGCAAGGAATGGCGGGTCAGATCGGGGAAAACCTCCAGAATGTGTTGCGCCGGATCGCCGAAGCGGCCCAGCGCGCGGGAAGGCCGCCGGAGGAGGTCCAGTTGGTCGCGGTGAGCAAGACCCGTTCCCAGGAGGAGATCGCGGAGTTGATCCA